>ERZ791917.225-NODE-225-length-74506-cov-9.616687_pt1 | contig 74506 bp, 83 predicted proteins | sample MGYA00510138_ERZ791917 | MGnify/ENA primary metagenome ERZ791917 (study PRJEB30046, sample SAMN00792102) | human gut metagenome | study: EMG produced TPA metagenomics assembly of the A metagenome-wide association study of gut microbiota in type 2...
AGAGTACTTTCTCCCGTCGGAGATTTTCTCGCTACTAATCTTAGTATGTTTTTGACGTTCAAAAGCAAATCTTACAAAAGTGTAAGATAGGTCAGATGTTTTTTAGCTATAATAGAATTGACAGATAGTTTTAACGTTTTAGCCTTGACACCCATTGTTATAAAACGTATAATTGTCTTATAAAAATAATACAAACCTATTGTGGAATAAAGGAGAATTATGTCTAGAAGAAGTAAAACGACGATGTCGAAAAGAAACAAGGTGATTATTGGGGCAGCCATTGGTTTGTTTGCAGTCGCTGGAGCTGGTCTTCTATGGTGGCAACAGGGCAAAGACAGCAAAGAAGCAGAGAAAGTGACTTACAAGACCAGTACGGTCACAGAAGGCTCTATTTCCTCATCAACCCTCTTAACAGGTACTGTTAAAGCCCTTCAGGAACAATATGTTTATTACGACAGCACCAAAGGGACAGAAGCTAGGCCAACCGTTTCAGTAGGTGACCAGATTACAACAGGGCAACAATTAGTGCAGTATGACACCACAACGGCGCAGGCTGCCTATGATGCCGCTGTTCGTAACCTTAACAAAATTGGCCGTCAAATTAATTACCTAAAAACATACGGTAATTTGCCAACCACGACAGCATCAACGGATGAAGAAACTGGTGAGCAAACGACTGTTACGCAAGCACCATCTGCTCAAGCAAATGCACAGTACAACCAACAACTGCAAGATTTAAATGATTCTTACGCCGATGCTCAAGGCGAAGTTAACAAAGCTCAACAAGCCTTGAACGAAACAGTTGTCGTGAGCGATGTTTCAGGAACGGTGGTAGAAGTCAACAGCTATATTGACCCATCTTCAAAAAACAGTCAAGTCTTGGTTCATGTGGCGACAGAAGGTCAGTTGCAAATTCAAGGAACTTTGACAGAATACGATTTGGCAAACATCAAAACAGGTCAAACCGTTAAGATTAAATCAAAAGTTTACCCAGACCAAGAATGGACTGGTACCATTTCTTACGTGTCGAATTATCCAAACCAAACTAGCGATACAGCCAGCGCAGCAAGTGCTTCGTCTGACTCAACAGCCAGTTCAACTTATGACTATAAAGTTGATATCAACGGTGATATTTCAAACTTGAAACAAGGCTTTACCGTATCTGTTGAAGTGGTCAATGACACTAAAAACAAACTGGTTCCAGTGAAGGCAGTGATTGCTGAAGGTGAGAAAAACTACGTTTGGGTTTATGACAAAGACACGCAAAAAGTCAGCAAAGTTGAAGTCACTCTTGGTAGTGCCGATGCGAAAGAGCAAGAAATTTTGAGTGGCTTAGAAGTTGGTCAAACGGTTATTGCTAATCCTAACGATCGCCTAAAAGACGGTGAAACAGTTGATGATGTGGTTGCTGACAACGCGACTGTTTCAGATGAATCAGGGGAGAGTGAGTAGTGACAGAAGAAAGAAAAGTTTTAATTGATCTTAAAAATATTGTCAAATCCTATAAGAACGGTGATCAAGAATTGCAGGTGCTAAAAGGTGTTGACCTAAAGGTCTATGATGGGGAATTTTTAGCCATCATGGGCCCTTCAGGGTCTGGTAAATCAACACTGATGAATATCATCGGATTGCTTGATAGACCAACATCAGGTGACTATGCCCTAAATGGCAAGCAGGTTGAAGAATTGAAAGAAAAGGAATTGGCCAAGGTTCGAAATGAAGAAATCGGCTTTGTTTTCCAACAATTCTTCTTACTTTCTAAATTAAATGCTTTGCAAAATGTGGAATTGCCACTGATTTATTCAGGTGTGGGGGCTGGGAAACGCCGCCAATTAGCCAAGCAATTTTTGGAAAAAGTCGAACTGGGTAATCGAATGCAACATTTGCCATCGGAATTATCAGGTGGACAAAAGCAGCGTGTGGCAATTGCCAGAGCCTTGGTTAACAATCCGTCTATCATTTTGGCGGACGAACCAACAGGAGCCTTGGATACGAAAACCAGTGAGCAAATCATGCAACTGTTGACAGAGTTAAATCAAGAAGGTAAAACCATTGTCATGGTAACACATGAGCCTGAGGTCGCTGATTTTGCAACGCGTAAAATCATTATCAGAGATGGTGAGATTACCAAAGATACGACTGACAGCGTCAGAATTGATTAGGGGGAAAAGACATGGAAAATTGGAAATTCGCCCTAAGTTCAATCATGGGGCACAAAATGCGCTCGTTCTTGACCATGCTGGGAATTATTATCGGTGTGGCATCTGTTGTGGTGATCATGGCTTTGGGACAAGGCTTGACCAAGCAGATTACCGATATGTTTTCAGCTGATACGCGAGATGTTCAGATTTATTATGTGACAAAAGATTCTGATAGCGATAGCTTTTTTGATGATACGAAATCGACTTCGCAAGATAAGGGGCCTAAGATTCAAGAAGAATGGCTCCAAAAGATTGCTGCGGATGTGCCTGGTGTTCAAAATTATTATGTGACTAATTCGACCACTTCAACGGTTTCTTATGTCAATAAAAAAGCGAAAAACGTTAATATTACAGGGGTTAATCGCACCTATTTTGACGTTAAAAAGTACAAAATTGTAGCAGGACGTAGTTTCCGTGCCGATGATTATTCGCATTTTTCACGCATTATCATGCTAGACACCAAATTAGCGGTTAAATTATTTGGCAGCAACGACAATGCCTTAAACAAACAAGTGTCTGTTGGTTCTAAATCCTACTTGGTTGTTGGGGTGTATAAGGATCCTAATGCAGGTTCAGCTCTTTATGGTATGGCTTCTGGTGGAAATGCCATTATGACCAATACCCAACTGGCAGCAGAATTCCATATGAATGAGATTGAAGGGGCTTTTGTCCATGTCAATGATGCCAAGGAATCTACTGAGGTAGGTAAGCAAGCTGCTAAAATGATGACCCAATTGTCAGGTGTCAAGGTGGGGCATTTCACCATCTATGACATGTCCAAACAAATTGACCAAATTAATTCGGCTTATGGCATGATGACGACGGTTATCGGTGCCATTGCAGGTATCTCCCTCTTAGTTGGTGGTATCGGTGTCATGAATATCATGCTGGTATCCGTGACAGAACGCACACGCGAAATCGGCTTGCGTAAAGCTTTGGGTGCTACACGCCGAAAAATCTTGACCCAATTCTTGATTGAATCAATGGTCTTGACATTATTGGGTGGTTTGATTGGTTTGGGATTAGCGGTTGTTTTGACCAATATTCTGGGCAATAGTATCGCTGAAATCAAGCCATACATTTCGATCAATGTGGCTATCGGTAGCTTGATTTTCTCTGCTTTGATTGGTATGGTCTTTGGTATCCTACCAGCCAATAAAGCAAGTAAATTAGACCCGATTGAAGCTCTTCGTTACGAATGATATAAGCTTAGAAAAGGGACTCCAAACACTATTGGATCCCTTTTTCAATATTTTTAAACTCTGTCAAGTTTTTTTCTTGACACCCCTAGGTTTTATGTTATAATAAGTAAAGTGAGTTAGTGGCAAGGCTATTAACTTAGACAAAAAATATAGAAAAGAGACTTAATACTAATGGCAGTAAAAATCCGTTTAACTCGTATGGGTTCTAAGAAAAAACCTTTCTACCGTATCAACGTAGCTGATTCACGTGCTCCACGTGATGGTCGTTTCATCGAAACAGTTGGTACTTACAACCCACTTGTAGAAGAAAACCAAGTAACTTTGAAAGAAGATCGTGTTCTTGAATGGTTGTCAAAAGGTGCTCAACCTTCAGATACAGTTCGTAACATCCTTTCACGTGAAGGCGTTATGAAAAAATTCCACGAATCAAAATTTTCAAAATAATAGAGTAAGCTAAAGCCTATGGATACCATTGAAAATCTAATTATCGCTATTGTGAAACCCTTGATTTCACAACCAGATAATCTTATTATCAAAATTAAGGATACACCTGAGTTTTTAGAATACCATCTTGATTTGGATGCTCAAGACATTGGTCGTGTGATTGGTAAAAAAGGTCGTACCATTACAGCGATAAGATCGATTGTCTATTCGGTACCAACTCAAGGTAAAAAAGTAAGACTCGTTATTGATGAGAAAGAGTAGTTGTTTCTGCTCTTTTTCTATTTTTTTTTGAAAAAATATTCAAAAAGGTATTGACACCTTAGCTAAACTAGGGTAAAATAGTTTTTGTTGTTTTGGGGTATAGCCAAGCGGTAAGGCAAGGGACTTTGACTCCCTCATGCGTTGGTTCGAATCCAGCTACCCCAGTGAGTTCATTGGTGGTAACATCATTGATTTTGGTCCGTTGGTCAAGGGGTTAAGACACCGCCTTTTCACGGCGGTAACACGGGTTCGAATCCCGTACGGACTATCTTGACCAGTTGCGGTGGCAGCTGGTTTTTTATTGCCATCATAGTAAAATGATAAAGATTAAGTTAAGTGGAGTAAGCATGAATTATTTTAACGTTGGAAAGATTGTCAATACCCAAGGGTTACAAGGTGAAATGCGTGTCTTGTCAGTGACCGATTTTACAGAAGAGCGTTTTAAAAAAGGCTCAAAATTAGCAATTTTTGATGACGAGGACCAATTTCTTCTTGAGGTGGAAATTGCCAGCCATCGCAAGCAAAAGAATTTTGATATCGTGAAATTCAAAGGAATGTACCATATTAACGATATCGAAAAATACAAAGGTTGCACCTTGAAAGTTGCTGAGGAAAATTTGTCTGATTTGGATGAGGGCGAATTTTACTACCATGAAATCATCGGACTAGACGTTTATGAAAACGATGTTTTAATTGGTCAGGTGAAAGAAATCTTGCAACCTGGTGCCAATGATGTGTGGGTCGTAAAACGCCAAGGCAAACGTGACTTGTTGCTGCCTTACATTCCGCCAGTTGTTCTTAACGTTGATATAGCGGGTAATCGTGTGGATGTGGATGTCTTAGAAGGACTTGACGATGAAGATTGATATTTTAACCCTTTTCCCAGAAATGTTTGCCCCGCTGGAGCATTCGATTGTTGGGAAAGCGACGGAAAAAGGCTTGTTGGAAATCAACTACCATAATTTCCGTGAAAATGCAGAAAAAGCTCGTCATGTGGACGACGAACCTTATGGTGGTGGTCAGGGAATGCTTTTACGCGCACAGCCTATTTTTGATACTATTGATAAGATTGATGCCAAGAAGCCGCGCGTGATTCTCTTAGACCCAGCAGGTCGGACGTTTGACCAAAGCTACGCCGAAGAATTAGCTCAGGAAGATGAATTGATTTTCATTTGTGGGCACTACGAGGGCTATGACGAACGTATTAAGACCTTGGTGACAGATGAAATTTCCTTGGGGGATTTTGTCTTGACTGGTGGAGAGTTGGCAGCGATGACGATTGTGGATGCGACTGTTCGTTTGATTCCGAGCGTTTTGGGCAAGGAAGCCAGCCACCAAGATGATTCCTTTTCATCAGGGCTTTTGGAATTCCCGCAATACACGCGTCCTTATGATTTTCGTGGCATGAAGGTGCCTGATGTCTTGATGAGTGGTCACCATGAAAACATTCGCAAATGGCGCATTGAACAGAGCTTGCGTAAGACTTTGGAACGCCGTCCTGATTTGCTGGAAAATTATCCTTTTACCAAGGAAGAAGAAAGTATTTTTCAAAAGATTCTCGCAGAGAAAGACGCGAAATCAGAAAACTTGTGATATAATAAAAAGATATGCATGACTGTATATCTTTTTATTTTTGAGGAGGTTTTGATGCGGACTAAAGAGTGGTTGTTCTTTCTTATAGGCCCTTTACGTATTCTAGAAAAGAGCATTTGCAATGCCATCATCTTTATGTGTGTCCTGAACATTCGCCTGAGTTGAAACGGCACCTTACTTTTCGTGTTTATTTGCGCAGTCATTCTGACGTTGCTGCGACTTATGGAGCAGTCAAACAAAAAACAGCGTAGCTATTTCCTCAAAATATTGACCGTTATATGGCTCACAAATCATCAGTCATCGAAGAAATCTATAAGGAGTTGGAGAGATTAATGTCAGAAAATCGTGAAATATATGATATCACTATTGTCGGTGGGGGTCCTGTGGGACTTTTTGCAGCCTTTTACGCAGGTTTACGTGGGGTTTCTGTAAAAATCATTGAAAGTTTGTCGGAGCTTGGTGGACAGCCTGCCATTCTTTATCCAGAAAAAATGATTTACGATGTGCCTGGTTTTCCTGAAATTCCAGCTGCAGATTTGGTGGAAAATCTCATCAAACAATTGCAACGTTTTGAAGATAGAACAGCCATTTGTTTGAAAGAGGAAGTGAAGGCTTTTGAAAAAGAAGGGGATATTTTCACTATCGAAACTAGCAAAGGGCAACATTTTTCACGTGCTATCGTTATCGCTTGTGGTAATGGTGCTTTTGCACCGCGCATGCTTGGGCTAGAAGGTGAAGATTTCTACGCGGACAATAATTTATTCTACAACGTGCACAAACTTGACCAATTTGCTGGCAAAGATGTGGTGATTTGTGGTGGCGGTGATTCTGCTGTGGACTGGGCTAATCATTTAGATGGTTTGGCAAATAGTGTGACTATCGTTCACCGTCGTGAGGCTTTCCGTGCCCATCAGCATAGTGTTGAATTACTGGAACAATCAAACGCCACCATTTTGACGCCTTATGTGCCACTGAATTTGGAAGGTGATGGTACTTTTGCTAATCGTTTGACTGTTCAAAAGGTAAAATCAGATGAAACCATTGATTTGCCATTAGATGCTTTGATTGTCAGCTTTGGTTTTTCAACGTCTAATAAAAACCTCAAAAATTGGAACGTGGACTACAAACGCTCTAGCATCAACGTTTCACCTTTGTTTGAAACCAGCCAGCCAGGGGTTTATGCTATTGGCGATGCGGCGAATTATGAGGGCAAAGTTTCTCTCATCGCGACAGGTTTTGGTGAAGCACCAGTAGCAATCAACCAAGCTATTCAATACATTTACCCTGACCGTGACAACCGCGTTGTTCACTCAACATCTTTAATTGATTAAAACCAATCAGACCTAGGTCTTTTTTTTGATAAAAAATGATAGAATTTGATTGAAAGCGCTTGACATCTTTTTATAAAAGAGTATAATATAAAATGTAAACGATTTCAGGGGAGTGATTAAGATTCTTAAGTCTAAACGAAAACAGTTGATTATGGCAAAACTTTCCAAGGATAAGTTTGTTAATATCGAAGACTTAGTGACCCTCTTAGACACCTCAGAATCCACTGTTCGTCGTGATTTAGATGAATTGGAAAGCGAGCATAAGTTGCACCGTGTTCATGGTGGGGCAGAGTTGCCTCGTTCTCTCAAAGAAGAATTTACCATTCAGCAAAAATCTATCAAAAACGTTCAATACAAGGAGTGTGTGGCTCAAAAAGCGGCTTCTTTTATTTCGGATAATGATGTGATTTTTGTGGATGCGGGGACGACAAATGAATTGTTGCTTAATTATATTACACAAACAAATGTAACCGTTGTCACGAATTCCATTCATCATGCCGCGAAGTTGGTCGATAAGGATATCAAGACGATCATTATTGGGGGTCATGTCAAACAGACGACAGACGCTAGTATTGGCACGATAGCTTACCAGCAAATCAAGCAATTGAACTTTGACAAAGCCTTTTTGGGAATCAATGGGATTGACGAGCAATTTTTGACTACTCCAGATTTGGAGGAGGCTGTGATTAAAAAAACAGTGATTGAAAATGCTCGAAAGACCTTTATTGTGACAGATTCTTCCAAAATCGGTCATGTGTCTTTTGCAAAAGTAGCTGCTATCGACAATCTTGGAATTATCACCAATCAATCCAACAGTACACTTATGAAAAAAATAAAAGAGAAGGCGAAGGTAATTGAAGTATGATTTATACTGTAACACTTAATCCATCCATTGATTTTATTGTCCGTTTGGATACTTTAACCATTGGAGAAGTGAATCGTATGACAAGCGATGACAAGTTTGTTGGCGGTAAAGGGATTAACGTTAGCCGTGTCTTGAAACATCTGGGAATTGACAATACTGCCACAGGTTTTATCGGTGGTTTCACAGGACGTTTTATCACAGATGGCTTAGCTGCTGAAGGCATTGCGACACAATTTGTTGAGGTTGCTGACGATACTCGTATCAATGTCAAAGTCAAGGCTGGCGAAGAAACGGAAATCAACGGTGCCGGCCCACGTATCTCAGATGAGAAATTAGCTGAATTGGAAAGCATTTTGGCAGGTTTAACAAGTGATGATACGGTGGTCTTTGCGGGTTCTGCCCCAAGCAGCCTAGGTAACCAAGTGTACAATACCTTGATTCCAATTGCTAAACAAGCAGGGGCTGAAGTGGTGTGTGACTTTGAAGGGCAAACCTTGCTAGATGCCTTAAATTACCAACCGCTCTTGGTTAAACCTAATAATCATGAATTAGCTGCGATTTTTGATGTCACCTTAAATGGTCTTGCCGATATTGAAAAATACGCTCGTGAATTGTTGGCAAAAGGGGCTAAAAACGTGATTATTTCAATGGCAGGAGATGGAGCTTTGTTGGTCACACCAGAAGCTGCCTACTTTGCCAAACCAATTAAAGGAACAGTTAAAAATTCTGTTGGTGCGGGTGACTCAATGGTTGCAGGATTTACAGGCGAATATGTCAAATCAGGTGACCCAATTGAAGCCCTTAAATGGGGTGTCGCTTGCGGGACAGCAACTACATTTTCAGATGACTTGGCGACAGCCGAATTCATAAAAGAAACTTATCAAAAGGTAGAGGTGGAGAAACTATGAAAATTCAGGACTTGCTCAGAAAAGATGTCATGATCATGGATTTAAAAGCAACCACGAAAGAGGCTGCGATTGATGAAATGATTACCAACCTTGTCAAACACGGTGTTGTAACAGACTTTGATGTGTTTAAACAAGGTATTATGAACCGTGAGGCGCAAACATCAACTGGTTTAGGAGATGGGATTGCCATGCCTCACAGTAAAAATGAAGCGGTTAAAGAAGCAACAGTGCTTTTTGCCAAATCAAGCAAAGGTGTGGACTATGAATCATTGGACGGTCAACCAACAGACTTGTTCTTCATGATTGCTGCTCCAGAAGGGGCTAATGACACCCACTTAGCAGCGCTTGCGGAATTGTCAAAATACCTTTTGAAAGATGGATTTACTGATACCTTACGAAAAGCGACAACGCCTGATGATGTGATTGCTGCCTTTGATGCGGTTGAAAAAGAAAACGAAGCTAAAGCAGCAGATAAAAGCACGCCAGTTAGCAGCGAACGCCCACTGATTGTTGCTGTTACAGCTTGTACAACAGGAATTGCCCACACTTATATGGCAGAAGAAGCCTTGATTAAAAAAGGTGATGAAATGGGTGTAACCGTTCGTGTTGAAACCAACGGTGCCTCAGGTGTTGGTAACCGTTTGACTGGTGATGAAATTGCACGAGCAAAAGGGGTTATCATTGCAGCGGATAAAGCAGTTGAAATGGGTCGTTTCAATGGCAAGCCATTGATTTCACGTCCAGTAGCTGACGGTATTAAAAAATCAGAAGAACTTATTAATGAAATCCTTGACGGCAAAGCAAGCATTTACAACGGTGCTGGTGGTACTGCTGCAGAAGCCGAAGAAGAAAACCTCAGCTTGGGAGCAGCCTTCTACAAACACTTGATGAGTGGTGTATCTCAAATGCTACCATTCGTTATTGGGGGCGGGATTCTCATTGCCATTTCATTCTTGATTGACCAATTTATGGGGGTGCCTAAAGACCAATTAAGTCACCTTGGTAACTACCATGAAATCGCTGCTGTCTTTAACCAACTCGGAAATGCAGCCTTTGGCTTCATGATTTCTGTCTTTGCAGCTTACATTGCCTACTCTATCGCTGAAAAACCTGGTTTGGTAGCTGGTTTCACAGCTGGTGCGATGGCAACATCAGGGATTGCTTTTGGTCGTATCTCTTATTACAGTGTCGCTAGTGCAGCAGAATTGTCTAGCAACCAAGTCGCTTCAGGTTTCCTTGGTGCCCTTGTTGGTGGTTTCTTAGCAGGTGGTGTTATTTTAGCCCTTAAGAAGGCGCTAGCATTCTTACCGAAATCACTTGAAGGAATCAAATCTATCCTTCTTTATCCACTTCTTGGTGTGCTTATCACAGGATGCTTGATGCTCTTTGTCAACATCCCAATGGCCGCAATCAACACTGCTCTTTATGGTTTCCTTGATAGCCTATCTGGTAGCTCTGCTATTATCCTTGGACTTATCCTTGGTGGTATGATGGCCATTGATATGGGTGGACCTTTCAACAAAGCTGCTTATGTCTTTGGGACAAGTAGTTTAACAGCCGCAGCCCTTGCTAATGGTGGTTCAGTCGTTATGGCAGCCGTTATGGCAGGTGGTATGGTACCTCCTCTTGCAGTCTTTGTCGCTACACGTTTGTTCCAAAACAAATTCACAGAAGAAGAACGTGACGCAGGTCTAACAAACATTGTTATGGGCTTGTCATTCATCACAGAAGGAGCTATTCCATTTGGTGCAGCTGACCCAGCTCGTGCCATCCCAAGTTTTATGGTTGGTTCAGCAGTAACGGGTGCCCTTGTCGGAGCATTTGACATCAAATTGATGGCACCACACGGCGGAATCTTCGTCTTTCCCTTGACAAGCAACTGGGTTCTATACCTTGTCGCAATCATTATCGGTGCTATTATTTCAGGACTTCTCTTCGGTGCCCTTAGAAAAGCAAAATAAGTCTTTTATGAATCTAACACAGAACTCCTACGGGAGTTCTTTTAGCATCTCGAGATATAGTTTAAAACTATACTAAAGCATAAAAAGATAGAATGGCTTAAAGTATTGAAAAAACTGTATTATCCGTTAGAATCTTAACTATCAAAAAAATAGAATGTATAGTTTAAAACTAATACGAAACCAGGAGGTTCTTATGGTAAAGATTTCAAATTTGGGGTATCCACGTCTAGGGGAAAATCGTGAGTGGAAAAAATTGATTGAGTCTTATTGGGCAGGTAAGGTTTCGCAAGAAGAGTTGCAGGCACAAGCCAAGGAATTGCGTTTGGCGTTTTTGAAAAAACAGGCTGATGCTGGTCTTGATTTGATTCCAGTGGGAGATTTCTCACTGTATGACCATATCTTGGATTTGTCAGTGCAATTTGGCGTGATTCCAAAGCGTTTCTCTGATGAGGACATCGATTTAGATTTGTATTTTGCGATTGCGCGTGGCAATCAAGACAATGCGGCTTCTTCAATGAAAAAATGGTTTAACACCAATTACCATTACATTGTGCCAGAGTGGTCTGGTGTTCAGCCGCATTTGACAAATACCCGTTTGTTGGACTTGTACTTGGAGGCCAGAGAAGTTATCGGCGACAAGGCGAAACCAGTCATCACAGGGCCAATTACCTATGTGGCCTTGTCATCAGAAGTCAGCGATTTTACCGCTGCTGTGAAAAAATTGTTGCCTTTATACAAACGAGTCTTTACAGAATTGGTGGAAGCAGGAGCGACTTACATCCAAGTGGATGAGCCCATTTTTGTGACTGATGAAGGCGATGACCTCCTAGAAGCAGCTAAATCGGTTTATGCTTATTTTGCCAAGGAAGTGCCTGAGGCTAAACTCATTTTCCAAACTTATTTTGAAGCCTTGATTGATGCTAAGGAGTTATCACACTTGCCAGTGGCTGCATTTGGCCTTGATTTTGTGCATGGTTTGGAGGAAAATCTAGAAGCTGTTGACGCTGGTTATTTTGCTGATAAGGAAGTTTTTGCTGGTGTGGTTGACGGTCGTAACGTCTGGGCGAGTGATTTTGTCAAAACGTCAGAATTGCTAGCAAACCTTCAAGCTAAGGTTGGAAACTTTGTGATTCAGCCATCTTGTTCATTGCTTCATGTACCTGTAACCACTAAAAACGAAACAGAGTTAGAACCTGTTCTTAAAAATGGTTTGGCGTTTGCGGATGAAAAATTACAGGAAATTCAGTTATTGAGCCAACATGTGGAGGGTAAACCATCTGAGGCTTATGCCAAGCACGTTGCGGATTTTAATGCCTTGCAAGCTGCAGATTTCCGTAATGTGACCTTGGAAAACTTGGATGATGTGGTGACTGAGCGCGTGGATTACAAGGTTCGTCGTCAGGTGCAGCAAGATAAACTAGATTTGCCGATTTTGCCAACCATAACCATTGGTTCTTTCCCACAATCGCCTGAAGTTCGCCGTACGCGTTTGACTTGGAAACGTGGGGATATTTCAGATGCGGAATACGAAAACTTCATTCAATCTGAAATTGCGCGTTGGATTAAGATTCAAGAGGATTTGGATATTGATGTCTTGGTGCACGGTGAATTTGAGCGCGTGGACATGGTGGAATTCTTCGGCCAAAAATTAGCTGGTTTCACAACAACTGCGTATGGTTGGGTGTAATCTTATGGTTCACGTGCGGTTAAGCCACCAATTATCTATGGTGATGTTAAACACATTCAGCCATTGACGGTCAAGGAAACGGTTTATGCGCAAAGCCTGACAGATCGTCCAGTGAAAGGGATGCTAACTGGCCCAATCACTATTACCAACTGGTCATTTGAACGTTCAGATATTTCGCGTGCGGATTTGTTTAATCAAATTGGTTTGGCTATTAAAGATGAAATTAAGCTGCTTGAGGATGTTGGCATTGCTATTATTCAGGTGGATGAGGCTGCGCTTCGTGAAGGTTTGCCACTTCGTAAGAGCAAGCAACAAGCTTATTTGGACGATGCTGTTCACGCCTTCCACATCGCTACGTCATCAGTGAAAGATGAAACGCAGATTCACACGCATATGTGCTATTCAAAATTTAGTGAAATCATTGATTCTATTCGCGCTTTGGACGCTGATGTGATTTCTATTGAAACGAGTCGTAGCCACGGTGATGTGATTGAATCATTTGAAACAGCGGTCTATCCGCTTGGTATTGGTCTTGGGGTGTACGATATTCATTCGCCACGCGTTCCAACCAAAGAAGAAGTGATTGCCAATATTGAACGCCCATTGCGTCAATTGTCACTTGAACAATTCTGGGTTAACCCTGATTGTGGTTTGAAAACGCGCCGTGAACCTGAAACCATTTCCGCTCTTGAGATTTTGGTAGCAGCAACTAAAGAGGTTCGAGCAAAATACGGCAAATAAGAAGGGGGAGGCTATGTCACGATTATTAGAATGTTTAAAAACCGATATTCTAGTAGCGGATGGCGCTATGGGGACACTGCTTTATGCCAATGGTCTTGACAATTGCTACGAAGCCTATAATCTGACACACCCAGACAATATTTCTGCGATTCACCAAGCTTATTTGGAGGCGGGAGCAGATGTGATTCAAACCAATACTTATGCGGCGAAACGCCACCGTCTAAAAGGTTATGGCTATGATGAACAGGTTAAAGCCATCAACCAAGCTGGTGTTGAATTGGCACGAAAAGCAGCGGGCGAGGACGCTTTTGTCCTCGGAACCGTTGGTGCTCTCCGTGGTCTGAAACAATGTGATTTAACGCTTGATGAAATCATTGAAGAAACCCTCGAACAAGTGGGTTACTTGTTAGAAACCAAACAAATTGATGGTTTATTGTTTGAAACGTATTACGATGAAGAAGAAATCATCGAAGTGCTAAAAGCCGTTCGACCGCTAACAGACCTCCCGATTATCACCAATATCGCTCTTCATGAGGCGGGGATTACGGAAAATGGTCGCCCCTTGGTGGAATTATTGGGGACTTTGGTCATGCTGGGAGTGGATATTGTTGGCTTAAATTGCCACCTTGGTCCCTACCACATGATTAAATCCCTCAAGCAAGTGCCCTTATTTGCCCAGTCCTATTTGTCGGTTTATCCCAATGCCAGCCTGCTATCTTTTGAGGATGATAATGGCAGCGGTCATTATGGTTTTAGTCAGAATGCGGATTATTTTGGTAAAAGTGCAGAGCTTCTTGTGGCAGAAGGGGCACGCCTGATTGGAGGGTGTTGTGGGACAACACCAGACCATATCAGAGCTGTCAAGTGTGCCATTAAAGGTCTAAAACCTGTCGAGAAGAAATTTGTCACGCCTATGGTGGAAGAGGCAGAGCTTATCAAAAGGGTCAAATCATCAGAAACCTTGGTAGATAGGGTCAAACGAGAAGTGACTATTATTGCTGAACTTGACCCTCCCAAAACGCTTGACATCAGCAAGTTCACAGCAGGGGTCAAGGCTTTGGATCCGGCAGGTATTTCGGCCATTACCTTGGCGGATAACTCCCTAGCCAAAACCCGCATTTGCAATGTCAGCTTAGCTTCATTGTTGAAAAATGAAATTGCTACACCTTTTCTGTTGCACCTATCCTGTCGTGACCACAATATGATTGGCTTGCAGTCGCGTTTGTTGGGAATGAATGTGCTAGGATTTGATAATGTGTTAGCCATTACAGGGGACCCGTCTAAAATTGGCGATTTTCCTGGAGCGACTAGCGTTTATGATGCCACCAGTTTTAAATTACTAGAGCTAATTCAGCAATTGAACCATGGGCAAGGTTACAGTGGTGCTAGTGTTAAGAAAGCAACCAATTTCACAGCAGCAGCGGCGTTCAATCCCAATGTCAAAAATTTGTCGCGTTGCGGACGCTTGATTGAGCGAAAAATCGCGTCTGGTGCTGATTATTTCATCACACAACCCATTTTCAATGCCGATATTTTTGAAGAATTGGCTGATTTGACAAAAGACTATGAAACGCCTTTCTTTGTCGGTATCATGCCCATTACCAGCTACAATAATGCGATTTTCTTGCACAATGAGGTTCCAGGTATTCAATTGTCAGAAGCATTTTTAGCTAAATTAGAAGCGGTGAAAGGCGACAAGGAAACGTGTCAACAACTTGCTTTGGAAGAGAGCAAACGCTTGATTGACCGAGCCTTAGAACACTTTAATGGCATTTACTTGATTACGCCATTTATGCGTTATGATTTGACGGTAGAGTTAGTTGATTACATTCATCAAAAAGTGAAGCAAAAGCAGTTAGTCATATCGTAAAAAGAAAGTCAAAAGGCTTTCTTTTTTTGTCTTTTTTAAAGGAGTTTTGATATACTGGTATCTAGTTTTGAGAAAGGGGGAGAGTCATGGCAAAAAAAGCGAGAAAATACCCAAGCCAAAAGCGCAGAAAAAAACGACGTCGCAAACGTCGCTCATCAAAAATGCCAAAGGGTTTGCTAAAAACGGCCATTGCTTTGGCAGCTCTATTTAGTGCGGTCTTTTTTGGACAGCGGTATTATCAAGAACTGCATCGCATAGCCATTGCGGATACGGCGAACTTAGAAACACCCAGCCAAGACACCCAGACTTTCATTCAAACCATTGGTGAAGATGCTCGCTACATTGCGGCTCAAAATGATTTGTATGCTTCTGTGATGATTGCCCAGGCCATTTTAGAGTCTAATAGTGGGCAATCCGCCCTCAGTCAAGCCCCAAATTACAACTTTTTTGGTATCAAGGGCGATTACAATGGCAAGTCCGTTACCATGCAAACTTGGGAAGATGACGGCAATGGCAATGCCTACACCATTGATGCCGCCTTTCGCTCTTATGATAATCCCATGGAATCTTTGGAAGATTATGCCCAATTTCTTCAAAAAAATATCTATGCAGGCGTCCGAAAATCCAATACCAATTCTTACCAAGATGCCACGGCAGCTTTAACAGGTGTCTATGCTACCGACACTTCCTATGGGGCCAAGCTCAATCAAATCATCGAAGAATACCACCTCACTGACTACGATACCAATTAGCTTATAACCAAAAAAAGATTGACAAGACGCTAAAAACTTGAGATACTCAAAGAAATTATCGCTCTTGTCAATTTTTTTGAAAAATAAAAATGCCAAGTCTGTGATGAAATGGCAATGAAAGGAATTCAATATTAGCTGTCGTTTGTTGGTGCTAACGCAGGCAACAAAAAGAAGCGAAAAAGCTAGAACGATTAAATCTTAAGTTAGGAATAATCTTATTAGTGTTGGATATCCTATACAAGATAATCGAGTTGCTTAAACGCTTCTAGAAACATGACAGGTGAGGTGAGAAACCTCACTCACTTGTATTGTTATTTTAAGCTAAAAATGGTAATAATGCAAATGAAATTGAACAACTTAATCAAAGGTTTATTGATTGTAGATATTGTTTTGACAGTGATTCTTATAGCGGCACAACTATTTTAAGAAAAATGAGTTAATAAACACTTAGAAAAAAGGAAACAAAAAAGTAGATTTAGCAATTTTACTGATAAAACTCGAGATTCTAAAAGAGATCATCAGTCTTGTCAAAATCTTCTTAAACAAATAATTTAACGCTAAGCGTGGGGAAAGTGCTCCACGACTTGGCTTTGGTTCTAGTATATCAAGTTAGGGATAAAAAAACAATGAAAAGATTTAAAACACTAGTCGTTATTTTGTTAGTCTTGCATGCTATGTTATCAGTTTTGCAAGGTTTTGACGTGTTAAGCACGATTGATTTAATCATCACAATCTTATTGGCCTACTTTGTTATGTCTTATGATTAGAACGCAGAGATGACATGACTAAGCGGTCAACGGCTCGTGGTTTTATTCGTAGTAATGTCACAAAAGAAGATTTGCTTGAATTGCAAGAACTTATCCAAGAAAATCTAAAAAGTTTTAACAGTTTTCCCTTGATTGCGAGGGTATTTTTTATGTGCGAAAAGTCATGTTATAATAAGTGATATGGACTTACGTTTGAAGCATGTAATGGAAAGGGATGGTGTTAGGATGAAGATTAGAAAAGCGACTGAAAATGATATCGATGCTGTGGAAAAGTTATACGATGCCATTCACACGGCTGAAGAAGAAAATAAACAAGACATTGGCTGGGTCAGAGGGATTTATCCTGTTCGTGCTACGGCAGAAGCAGCATTAAAACGAGAGGATTTATTTGTGCTTGAAGAAAATGGCACACTATATGGAACGGCCATCATAAACAAGCTACAAGTGGACATTTATAATCAAGGAAACTGGAAGCATAGGGTTTCTGATGAGCAAGTCTGTGTCCTGCACACCCTAGTTATTTCACCTGCAAGTGCAGGGAAGGGCTATGGCAAAGCCTTTCTTGAGTTTTATGAAAACTATGCGTTGGAGCAAGGTTGCATTGAACTTAGACTCGACACGAATGCCAAAAATGAAGTCGCTCAGGCCATGTATAAAAAGCATGGCTACACAGAAATCGGGATTGTTTCAACGGATTTCAATGGTATTTCGGAAGTTCAGTTAGTGTTGCTAGAAAAATATTTGGGAAACTCACGAGAGTAGAGGAATTTTTGTTTCACCTACCACCCTTTTCTTTTTTGTGTTAGAATAGGTAACAGAGAGGAAAAAGACAATGAAATTATTAAAAGACCGTTTTGATACCTTAAGCGATGCTATTATCGCGATTGTGATGACTATTTTAGTATTGGAAATTTCCATTCCATCCAGCATGAAGGGCTTGCCGCATTTGTTTGAGCAAGTTGCCTTGTTTTTGCTGAGTTTTATTATCATCATTAATTTTTGGTACCGCCGTTTTCAAGCCATGCGAGCAACGGACAAGACGACTTTTCGGACATTTTTGATGGACGTTATTGCCCACGCTATTTTGGCCCTTTTCCCATTAGCCACTAAAATGTTGGTTGAATTTGACGTCCGATGGGTTGGTATTCTCTTTTTTGGGGGCATTAATATGCTGACTGGCGTTTTGGTCAATTGCATGACCTACGAATTAGCCATGAAGGCCGTGAAAAATTCACCTGATAAGGATGAAGAGGCCATTCAAATGTTCAACGATTGGCTTAATCGTAGAGCAATTGGTAGCCTAGTGGCAGATATTGTTCTGCTGGCTATTTCCCTTTGTTTCAACACAATCGGGGTTTACATTTACATTCTCATGCCACTTTTGGAATTTATCAGTAATTTCAGGCATGGGCATGCTATGGAAACAGCTTACCAAGAAGGGCAAAGTTTCCAAGAAATCTTGAAACAACGGATGTCAGCTGACAAGAACCATTCGGCAAGCAGTAGCAATTAAAAGAGAGCAAGGCACGGACAAGAAGGTTCGTGCTTTCCTCTCTTTTAAAACTGCTCAAGATATGCTATAATGAAAATGATATACAATGAGGAGACTATCATGGAATTAGTACGGGAAAAAGAATTCGTTAACCAATATCATTATGATGCTAGAAATTTAAAATGGGAAGAAAAAAATGGTACCCCAAAGACAAACTTTGAGGTTACTTTTCAATTAGTTAATAAAGATACCGAAAATAACCAGACATCTATTGTGGCTGTCTTGCAATTTATGGTTGTGAAGGAAGAATTTGTCATTAGTGGCGTAGTTTCACAAATGATTCACATCAAAAACCGTATTGTGAACGAGCCAAGTGAATTTGAAAGAGGAGAAGTTGAAACGTTAGCAGCGCCATTATTAGACATGGTTCAACGCTTAACCTACGAAGTCACTGAGATTGCTTTAGACCGTCCTGGAGTGAAATTGGAGTTTAGAAATTAATGAAATTAGCAGTTATTACTGATACAACCGCTGTCTTGTCGGATGATATCAAGCAAAAAGAAAATCTTTTTATCTTAGATATTCCTATTACGTTTGAAGGGGAAACCTATGTGGAAGGGAAAAACTTGAGCTTAGATGAGTTTTACCATCGCATGGCCCATTCTCCAACGCTGCCACACACAAGTCAGCCAAGTTTAGCCAAATTGGATGAGATTTTAACGCAGCTGGTTTCAGACGGTTATACACACGTGATTGGCTTGTTCTTATCTTCTGGTATTTCAGGCTTTTGGCAAAACATTCAATTTTTTATTGAAGACCACCCAGAACTGACGATTGCCTTTCCAGACAGTAAGATTACGTCAGCACCGCTTGGCTGCATGGTGAAGAACCTTTTAAAATGGGGAGAGGAAGAACTTGCTTTTGGGGCTATTTTAGAGAAATTGCAGCAACAAATTGATGGAACAGGTGCTTTTATCATGGTTGATGATTTGAATCACTTGGTAAAGGGCGGACGTTTGTCAAATGGTTCGGCTTTGATTGGTAATTTGTTGAGCATTAAGCCAATTCTCTACTTTAACGACGGCACTATCGAAGTGTTTGAAAAGGTGAGAACAGAGAAAAAAGCCATCAAGCGTCTTGTAGAAGTCTTGACAGAAAAGACAGCAAATGGTCAGTACGAAGTCTTTATTATCCATACGCGTGCTGAAGAAAAAGCGCAACATTTCTACCAAACCTTGTGTGACAATCATTTCGGCCACCAACTTGAAATTGTTGGTTTTGATGCTGTTATTGCGACTCACTTAGGTGAAGGTGCTGTTGCCTTTGGTTTCACGCCAATTGTTTAAAACGTTTTAATGTTAGGGGAGGACTATTTTGGGGATTAAAGTTATTGTTGCAGGTTTCAGAGGGAGAATGGGTTCTGCGGCTGTGAATATGGTCAAAGAAGATGAAGACCTTATCTTGTCAGCCTTGTTAGACCCATTTGCGATGGACACTGAGGTAGATGGGGTGCCTGTTTTTACAGATAAATCACAGCTTATTGGCTTTGATGCGGATGTTTGGATTGACTTTACCACACCAGCCGTGGCTTATGACAATACCCGCTTTGCTTTAGAACATGGGTTTGCTCCTGTGGTTGGGACAACTGGATTTACAGAAGATGAAATCGTAGAATTGATTGCCCTGTCTGAAGACAAAAAAATCGGTGGTTTGATTGCGCCTAATTTTGCCATTGGAGCTATTTTGCTGATGGAATTCGCGGCTAAAGCAGCCAAATACTTCCCTGACCTTGAAATTATTGAGTTGCACCATGACAATAAAAAGGATGCACCGTCTGGAACAGCCATTAAAACGGCAGAATTGATTCGTGAAGTTCACCAGCCTAAGCAACAAGGGGCAGCTGATGAGGTGGAAAGCCTTAAGGGTGCGCGTGGTGCTGAATTTGATGGCTTCCGCATTCACAGTGTGCGTCTACCTGGTTTGGTGGCGCATCAAGAAGTGATTTTTGGGGCTCAGGGCGAAGGATTGACCTTGCGTCATGATTCGTACGACCGCAAATCCTTCATGAGTGGTGTTAATATTGGAGTAAGAGCAGTTGTAAAACGAGATAAACTCGTTTATGGTTTGGAAAAATTATTATGAAATTAAATAATTTGCCTTCTGAATTTCAGGAGGCTTTACCTGTCTTAAAGAAAATTCGTGAAGCTGGTTATGAGGCCTATTTTGTTGGAGGAAGTGTGCGTGATGCCCTCCTCAATCGTCCTATTCATGACGTGGATATTGCTACTAGTGCTTATCCTGAGGAAACCAAGACCATCTTTGCTAGGACGATTGATATCGGGATTGAGCATGGGACGGTCTTGGTATTAGAAGATAGTGGTGAATATGAAATCACCACCTTCCGAACAGAAGATGTCTATGTGGATTACCGCAGACCGAGCAGCGTTTCCTTTGTGCGTTCCTTGGAAGAAGATTTGAAACGCCGTGATTTTACAGTAAATGCCTTTGCCTTGAACGACGAAGGAAATGTGATTGATAAATTTGATGGTCTGGCTGACTTGAAAGCCAAGCTTTTGCGAGCAGTAGGAAACCCTGCTGAACGTTTTAACGAAGATGCTTTGCGCATCATGCGTGGTTTTCGTTTTGCAGCCAGCCTTGATTTTAACATTGAAGCAAATACCTTTGCTGCTATGGCCTCTCATGCACCTTTGCTTGAAAAAATTTCAGTAGAGCGCTCTTTTATTGAATTTGATAAGCTTTTGTTGGCACCGTTTTGGCGAAAAGGGATTACAGCTATGTTGGCCAGTCAGGCCCAAAAATACTTGCCACATTTGGAAGAAGCACATGAAAATCTACAAGGCTTGTTGGATCATTTGGCTGAGGACTATCATTTCAAAAGCTCTGAGCAAGCTTGGGCAGCTTTGCTATTGTCCCTAGACATTACCGATAGTCGTGCTTTCTTGAGATCTTGGAAAACGTCAACGCAGTTTCAGAAAGATGTTGAAACCATTGTGACTATTTACCGTGCGCGTTTGCAATCTTCTCTGGATAAAAAACAGGTTTATCGTTATGGAAAAGATTTGATTGAGCAGGCTGAGGATTTACGAATTGGGTTTGGCTTGCCAGTTGATATTGAGCGCATCGAGCGTTTGGACGAGGCATTGACTATTCATGACAAGCATGAAATTGTGGTTAATGGTAGCATTTTAATCAAAGAAATGGCTTATAAACCAGGACCAGACCTAGGACGTACCTTGAAACAGGTTGAGGACGCGATTGTACTAGGCGAGTTGGCCAACGATAAAGCAGCGATTCTGGAATGGATTAGAGAGGCGAGTAAATGAGTGACTTTATCGTAGAACATTTAACAAAATCAGTCGGTGACAAGACGGTTTTTCGTGATATTTCCTTTATCATGCACGATTATGACCGTATTGGGATTATTGGGGTCAATGGAACAGGTAAAACGACGCTGCTGGATGTGATTTCAGGTCGACTTGGTTTTGATGGAGATGTTTCTCCATTTTCAGCTAAAAATGGTTATAAAATCGCTTATTTGACCCAAGAACCTGATTTTGATGATAACAAAACGATTTTGGACACGGTGTTATCATCTGATTTGCGGGAAATGGCTTTGATTAAAACCTATGAGCAATTGATGGCAGACTATAACGAATCCAACCAAGCTCAGCTAGAAAAAGTCATGGCAGAAATGGATTCTCTTGATACTTGGACCATTGAAAGCGAAGTCAAAACGGTCTTGACCAAGTTAGGGTTGCATGATTTTTCGCAAAAAGTCGGTGATTTGTCTGGTGGGCTCCGTCGCCGTGTGCAATTGGCTCAGGTCCTCTTGAATGATGCGGATTTATTGTTATTGGACGAACCAACCAACCACTTGGATATTGATACCATTGCTTGGTTGACGCAATTTCTGAAGAACAGCAAGAAAACCGTGCTCTTTATCACCCACGACCGCTATTTCTTGGATAATGTGGCAACGCGTATTTTTGAGTTGGCTGATAGTCAATTGACGGAATATCAGGGAAATTACCAAGATTATGTGCGCTTGCGTGCGGAGCAAGATGAGCGTGATGCAGCAACCTTGCATAAGAAAAAACAACTTTACAAGCAAGAATTAGCCTGGATGCGGACTCAGCCGCAAGCACGTGCAACCAAGCAACAAGCCCGTATCAATCGTTTTAATGACTTAAAAGCCGATTTATCAGGTACTAAGCAGTCCAGCGAAATGGAAATTCATTTTGAAACCAGCCGTATTGGTAAAAAGGTTATCGAATTTAAGGATGTTTCATTTGCTTACCCCAATAAACCAATTTTGCAGGACTTTAATTTGTTGGTGCAAAACAAGGACCGTATTGGGATTGTGGGTGACAATGGTGTTGGAAAGTCAACCTTACTCAACCTTATCAATGGTGATTTGCAGCCAACTAGCGGTCAACTGGACATTGGGGAAACCGTCCGCATTGGTTATTTCTCGCAATTGATAAAAGACATAGATGAGAATAAACGCGTGATTAACTACCTGCAAGAAGTAGCAGATGAGGTGAAAACGAGCGTTGGGACAACGAGCATCACGGAATTGCTGGAGCAATTTTTATTCCCTCGCTCAACACACGGAACCTTGATTTCAAAATTATCAGGTGGTGAAAAGAAGCGCCTGTATCTGCTTAAGATTTTGATTGAAAAGCCTAATGTCTTGTTACTTGACGAACCGACTAATGATCTTGATATTGCAACTTTGACTATTCTTGAAAATTTCTTGCAAACATTTTCGGGACCTGTTATCACAGTGAGCCACGATCGCTACTTCCTTGACAAAGTAGCCAATAAAATTCTCGCTTTTGAAAATGGTCAAGTGCGTGCCTTTTTCGGTAATTACACCGATTATTTGGACGAAGAGGCTTTTGAAGAAAATGTAGCGACTGAGCAAGCTAAGAAGGCAGCTGCACCCAAAGCAGAAAAAGAAAAAACGAAGAAAAAACGCATGTCTTACTTTGAAAAACAAGAATGGGAAACCATCGAAGATGAGATTGCCAAATTAGAAGAAGACATCGAAGCCATCGAAACTCAAATGCAAGAAAATGCCAGCGATTATGGCAAATTAGCAGAACTGCAACGCTCGCTAGATGCTGCCAATGAAACCTTGCTGGAAAAATACGAACGTTATGAGTATTTAAGTGACTTAGCCGAGTAAACGTTCATACGTTTGCTTGCTAGAGTGCTGTTGAAGGAAAAATAAAAGAGGAAGGATAAGAGCTATGAAACTCATTTGGACTTATTTGAAAAAATATCCCAAATGGCTTGTTTTGGACGTCTTTGGTGCCTTGGCATTTGTCTTGGTTAACCTTGGTTTGCCAACAGCCTTGGCGCGTATGATTGACCAAGGGATAACGGCAAACGACCGACAGCAAGTTTACTTTTGGGCAATGATTATGTTTGCGATTGTTGTTATTGGGGTGATTGGTAGAATTACCTTAGCTTATGCGGCTGGGAAAATCACGACAAACATGATTAAAGATATGCGTAATGATATGTATGACAAATTGCAAGAATATTCGCATTATGAGTACGAGCAAATTGGGGTGTCTTCGCTGGTGACTCGGATTACCAGTGACGCCTTTATTTTGATGCAGTTTGCTGAACAATCGTTGCGTATCGGGGTAGTGACACCTTTGATGATGATTTTCAGTGTGGCCATGATTTTAATCACCAGCCCATCTTTGGCTTGGATTGTCGCTGTTGCTATTCCCCTTTTGATTTTGGTTGTCTATTACGTTGCTGTTAAGACACGACCATTATCTGAAAAACAACAAGCAACGCTGGATAAAATCAACCAGTATGTTCGTGAAAACCTCACAGGCTTGCGTGTTATCCGCGCCTTTGCTCGTGAAGAATTCCAAGAAGAACGTTTTGACCAAAAAAACGAAGAATACAAGGATATTTCAAGTCGCTTGTTCAAGCTCACAGGTTTGACAGAACCTTTATTTGTGCAAATTATTGTTGCTATGATTGTGGCTATTGTGTGGTTTGCCCTTAATCCGCTTGGTAAAGGAAATCTACAAATTGGTGATTTGGTTGCCTTTATCGAGTACAGTTTCCATGCCTTGTTCTCTTTCTTGATGTTTGCTAATCTTTTTACCATGTATCCCAAAGTCGTGGTTTCTAGCGAACGGATCACAGAAGTGATGGATATGCCTATTTCGATCAATCCAAATGAAAATGGCGTGACAACAACTGATAAGAGAGGTTATTTAGAATTTGACAAGGTCACTTTTGCTTATCCTGGAGAAACCGAAAGCCCAGTACTAAAAGACATTTCCTTTAAAGCCAAGCCAGGTGAAACGGTTGCCTTTATTGGTTCGACAGGTTCTGGAAAATCATCCTTGGTTAATTTGATTCCACGTTTTTATGACGTGACTTTGGGCCGTATTTTGGTGGATGGCGTGGACGTTCGCGATTACCAGCTCAAGGCCTTGCGTCAAAAAATCGGCTTCATTCCACAAAAAGCGCTGCTCTTTACAGGAACGATCGAGGAAAACCTTAAATATGGGAAAGTGGATGCCAGCACTTTTGAATTGCAAGAAGCGGCGGAAGTGGCTCAGGCGAAAGACTTCATCGAAAGCAAGGACGAGCGTTACCAAACCCACCTTGCAGAAGGCGGAAGCAACTTGTCAGGTGGTCAAAAACAACGTTTGTCTATTGCGCGTGCGGTGGTCAAAAAACCAGATATTTACATCTTTGACGACTCTTTCTCTGCTTTGGACTATAAAACCGATGCGCAATTACGTGCACGCTTGAAAGAAGTCACGCAAGATGCGACAGTTTTGATTGTGGCACAACGTATCGGAACCATCATGGACGCAGACCACATCATTGTCTTGGATAATGGTGAAATTGTTGGACGTGGTACACACGATGAATTGATGAAAACCAATGACATTTATCGTGAAATTACCAATTCCCAACTGAAAAATATGGATGAAATGGGAGGAGAATAAGGATGAAACAACGTAATGCTTTTCTACGCTTGTGGGATTACCTTAGGCACTATAAAGGAGCGCTCTTTTTTGCCATCTTCCTAAAAGTGCTCAGTAGTGTGATGAGCGTGCTAGAACCTTTTGTTCTCGGTTTGGCTATCACCGAATTGACAACTAACCTCATCGATATGGCAAAAGGGATTCCAGGTGCGCACATCAATACCACCTACATTGGCGTGATTTTGGTGCTCTACTTCCTGCGCGGCTTGCTTTACGAATTGGGCAGTTATGGGTCAAGCTACTTTATGACCAATGCGGTGCAAAATAGTATCCGTGATTTGCGTCATGATTTGAGTGAAAAAATTAATAAAATCCCCGTTTCTTACTTTGATAATCAACAATTTGGGAATGTCTTGGGGCGTTTCACATCGGATATCGAAACCGTTTCAAATGCCCTTCAACAAAGTTTCTTGCAGATTATCAATGCCTTTTTAACCATTATTTTGGTTATTGCTATGGTGCTCTACCTCAACTGGCAATTGGCGATGATCGTGATTGTCATGATTCCAATCACTTATGTCAGTGCTCAGTTCATCTTGAAAAAATCGCAACCTTATTTCAAGAAACAAGCCGATGCTCTTGGTGATATGAATGGTTTTGTTCAAGAAAATCTAACAGGTTTTAATGTCTTGAAGTTGTACGGACGTGAAGAAATTTCAAGTGAGGAATTCCGTGAGATTACGCAAAACTTGCAAGAAGTCGGCTTTAAAGCCAGCTTTATTTCAGGGATAATGATGCCTGTGCTTAGTGCCATTTCAGATATGGCTTACTTGATTATCGCAGCAATTGGTGCCCTTCAAGTGCTTTCAGGAACTTTGACAATTGGTAATATGCAGGCCTTTGTGCAATACGTTTGGCAAGTTAGCCAACCCGTCCAAACCATCACTCAGCTAGCCAGCGTTCTTCAAAGTGCCAAATCATCTTTAGACCGTATCTTTGAAGTGTTGGATGAACCTGATGAAGTGTCACAAGTCACAGAACATTTGACACATGATTTGACAGGACAAGTCAGCTTTGAAAATGTGTCTTTCCAATATGTTGCAGACAAGCCTTTGATTCAAAACTTTAATCTGGAGGTCAAACCAGGTGAAATGGTTGCCATCGTTGGTCCGACAGGTGCTGGTAAGACGACCTTGATTAACCTTTTGATGCGTTTTTACGATGTGACTGGTGGTTCTATCAAAATCGACGGGCATGATATTCGTAATCTCTCTCGTCAAGAATACCGCAAACAATTTGGAATGGTTTTGCAAGACGCTTGGCTCTACGAGGCTAGCATTAAGGAAAACCTTCGCTTTGGTAATTTAGAGGCGACGGATGAGGAAATTGTTGCGGCTGCCAAGGCTGCCAACGTTGACCATTTCATTCGGACCTTGCCAGGTGGCTACAACATGGAGATGAACCAAGAATCAACCAACGTTTCCTTGGGGCAAAAACAATTGTTGACCATTGCGCGTGCCTTGCTCGCTGACCCTAAAATTCTTATCTTGGACGAAGCGACTTCATCAGTTGATACACGCTTGGAATTGCTAATCCAAAAAGCCATGACGAAGTTGATGGAAGGACGCACTAGCTTTGTCATTGCCCACCGTTTGTCAACGATTCAAGAGGCTGATAAGATTTTGGTGTTAAATAACGGTCAAATTATCGAACAAGGAAACCATGAAAGCCTACTTGCCGCCAAAGGCTTCTACTATGACTTGTACAACAGTCAATTTAGCAAGAGCAGTTAATTGACAATCCCCATTGAATATCTGCTTGAAAGATGTTATCATAGATACTGTTATTATAACGATGTTTGGGAAAAGCCATCGCTAAAAAAAACCAGCTCTATGACTGATATTAGCGCTCCTATGGACTTTTTCATAGGGGCTTTTTTTGACCCAAATATCTTAGAAAAGATAGAGGAGAATGGACATGAAACGCCAATCAGCCCTTGTTGTTTTTAGTGGGGGACAAGACTCCACCACTTGTTTATTTTGGGCACTAAAACACTACGAACACGTTGAAGCAGTAACCTTTAATTATGGTCAACGACACAGTTTAGAAATTGAAGTCGCAAAGCAGATTGCCAAAGAACAAGGGGTCAAGCACCACTTGTTGGATATGTCTTTGTTGGGACAATTAACAGAAAATGCGCTGACACGCGACATTGGAATTGAAAATCCTGAGGATGACCTGCCAAATACATTTGTGGATGGCAGAAATCATTTGTTCTTATCTTTTGCTGCAGTTCTTGCGAAAGGGCTTGGGATTACTGACATTGTGACAGGTGTTTGCGAAACGGATTTTTCAGGTTATCCTGATTGTCGCGATTCCTTTGTCAAATCCCTCAACGTGACCTTGAATTTGGCTATGGATTATGATTTTGTTATTCAGACGCCCTTGATGTGGCTGGATAAATCAGAAACCTGGGAATTGGCTGACCAACTAGAAAAATTTGAGTACGTGCGTGACCATACCTTGACTTGCTACAACGGTATCAAAGGTAGTGGTTGTGGGGAATGCCCAGCCTGCCACCTTCGCCAAGCAGGCCTAGAGCAATATCTGGCTAGAAGAGGTGAGGCTTAATGTTTCAAATACCAACAGAAGTAAAAACCCCAACGGGTGAATCTTTGGTTTATTGCCCTCGCCGTGTCTGCGTATCTAAAGAATTTACCTTTGATGCTGCCCATCATTTATTTGACTATGAGGGGAAATGCAAAGCCCTACACGGACATACCTATCACTTGCAAATAGCGGTATCAGGTTTTTTAGACCATCGTGGCATGGCGGTGGATTTTGGGGATTTGAAAGCCATTTACAAAACGCACTTGGAACCCTATCTCGACCACCGTTACCTCAACGAAAGTTTGCCTTACATGAACACAACAGCAGAAAACATGGTGTACTGGATTTTCAAACAAGTTCAGACCCATTTGCCGACAGAACGCGATATAAGACTAGAATCTGTGCGTCTGTATGAAACGCCAACCTCTTTTGCAGAATTTAGAAGGGAGTGGGATAAGGATGTCGAAACGACCGCTGACACTACCCATTCTTGAGATTTTTGGTCCCACCTTTCAAGGAGAGGGGCGAGCAATTGGGCAAAAGACCATGTTTGTGCGAACAGGAGGATGTGATTACCACTGTGCTTGGTGTGATTCTGCCTTTACTTGGGATGGTTCCGAAAAACCTAGACGCATGACGGCTGATGAAGTCATTGCTGCATTGGACCAACTGGGGCAATATGATTATGTGACCTTGTCAGGTGGCAATCCTTGCTTGCTGGCAGCCAATATGGCAGAATTGGTGACTAAATTAAAGGCCAGAGGAGTGACCTTAGCTGTTGAAACGCAAGGTTCTCGCTGGCAAGATTGGTTAAAAGATATTGACCAAGTAACTCTGAGCCCAAAACCACCTTCAAGTCAGATGACTGTCCAATTGGACACCTTAGATTTTATTGTGTCACAACTAGACAAAGACCAAGTTACCTTTAAAATTCCTGTCTTTGATGAAGCCGATTTGGCTTTTGCCAAAGCCATTCAAAAACGTTACCAGCCTGATGTTTTGTATTTATCAGCAGGCAATCCCGAGCCAAACGCTAGTGGCAATATTGTGGAGCACCAATTGGTTCGTTTAAAGCAACTATGGGATAGTGTGGCCAAAGACCCAGATTGGCAAAGCGTATGCGTCTTGCCCCAATTACACACCTTATTATATGACAACCAACGAGGCGTTTAAAAAGGAGCTAACATGACAAAAACAGATGAAATGAAAGATTTAACCCTTTTGGGCAATCAAAAAACAGACTACATTTACGAATACGACCCAAATATTTTGGAGGCTTTTGATAACCGCCATGTCGATAACGACTATTTTATCAAATTCAATTGCCCTGAATTCACGTCGCTGTGCCCTATGACTGGCCAGCCAGATTTTGCGACCATTTACTTTTCTTATATTCCTGACCAACGTTGCGTGGAATCAAAATCGCTGAAACTCTACCTATTTAGCTACCGCAATCATGGGGATTTTCATGAAAATTGCATCAATACCATTGGTAAGGATTTGATTGCGCTCTTGGAACCACGCTACCTTGAGGTTTGGGGAAAATTCACCCCACGTGGAGGCTTGTCGATTGACCCTTACTTTAATTATGGTAAACCAGGTACTAAGTATGAAAAAATGGCAGAGTACCGCTTGATGAATCACGACCTGTATCCTGAAACCATTGACAATCGTTAAAAACATAAAAAAAGAACCTACTAACAAGTTCTTTTTAAGTATTTGGGGCTAGATACGGAATGAAAAGGCAATGCCTGACGCGCCGACTGCTATGAGCAAAAGCCCAGTCAAACGTCCGATGAAAATCGCAGACAATGTTGGGTTAAAGAGTAGGAAAATACCAAGGAAGATAGCCAAAATCGCAGAGCTTAGGAAACGATTGGCATCGTAAAAACCAGCTTTTCGCATTTGAATCCCACCGACCAAGCGAAGGAATCCACTAATTAAAATCCAATAAGCAGCAACCGTAATCACTACATTTGAGAGTGAAAAGGCAGAACTTGATAATAAAATAATCCCAAACACAATGGATAAGATGCTTTGCAACAAGTACCAAAATTGTCGTTCGACGCTATTGGTGTACATGATGAGGCTGGTTAACCCTGACATAAAGACCAAAAAAGCGATAATCCAACCAATCATAGCAGTTGTCGTAAAAGGACGGACAAAAAGCCAAATCCCAATCAGTAAGGCAATCACACCTGACCATAATGAAAGACGTTTCATAAAAGACCTCCTCGTTCGTTACCCTTATAGTACCATATTTTTAGCAAAAGGAAAAGGAAGCTGCTAAAGAATATCAACTATTTGCTAATCATTTGGATTTTCGGTGATTTTAAAGTCTCTTTTGTAAAGAGAATGCAAAAAAGAACGTAAATACTTGACAATAATTTTCAGAAAACTTTATAATATTCATATAGTCATTTTGTTTGATTATAATCTAAATTCCGGAGGAATAGATATGACAACAGGTAAAGCCTATGTAACAAGTGTCTTTGAAAAAGTCAAAGCACAAAATGCTCATGAACCAGAATTTTTGCAAGCCGTTGGAGAAGTGTTTGAATCACTTGTTCCCGTGTTTGATAAATATCCAAAATACATTGACGAAAATCTTCTCGAACGTTTGGTTGAACCAGAACGCATCGTTTCATTCCGTGTGCCTTGGGTAGATGACCAAGGTCATGTTCAGGTTAACCGTGGTTACCGCGTGCAATTCTCATCAGCGATTGGTCCATACAAAGGTGGTCTTCGTTTCCACCCATCTGTTAACCAATCAATCATCAAATTCCTTGGTTTTGAACAAATCTTCAAAAACTCATTGACTGGCCAACCAATTGGTGGTGGTAAAGGTGGTTCAAACTTTGACCCTAAAGGAAAATCAGACAATGAAATCATGCGTTTCTGCCAAAGCTTCATGACAGAATTGAGCAAACACATTGGGGCTGATACAGATGTTCCTGCGGGTGATATCGGTGTTGGTGGACGTGAAATTGGTTACCTTTACGGTCAATACAAACGCCTTCGCAACGAATACACAGGTGTTCTAACAGGTAAAGGGTTGACTTACGGCGGTTCGCTTGCCCGTACAGAAGCGACTGGTTATGGTGCTGTTTACTTTGCAGAACAAATGTTGAAAGCACGTGGCGAAGATTTCGCTGGTAAAGTGGCTATCGTTTCAGGTTCTGGTAATGTAGCTATTTACGCGACTGAAAAACTGCAATCTCTTGGTGCTAAAGTCGTTGCCGTTTCAGATTCATCAGGTTACGTTTACGACCCAGAAGGTATTGACGTTGCTCTCTTGAAACAATTGAAAGAAGTCGAACGTGCTCGTATCGTTAAATACGCTGACGCTCGTCCAAGTGCTACTTTCACACCAGCAGGTGAAGGTTCAATTTGGTCAATCAAAGCTGACCTTGCTTTCCCATGTGCAACACAAAATGAAATTAACGAAGAAGACGCTAAAACCCTTGTTGCTAATGGCGTTATCGCTGTTACAGAAGGGGCTAATATGCCATCAACGCTTGAAGCTATCGAAGTCTTCCAAAAAGCAGGTGTGTCATTTGGTCCTGCCAAAGCAGCTAACGCTGGTGGTGTAGCCGTATCAGCGCTTGAAATGGCTCAAAACAGCCAACGCACAGCATGGTCATTTGAAGAAGTTGATGCCAAACTTTATGACATCATGAAAGGCATCTACGAAAACGCAGCAGCAGCAGCCAAAGAATTTGGTGCAGAAGGCGACCTTGTTGTTGGTGCCAACATCGCTGGTTTCCTTAAAGTGGCTGAAGCCATGTCAGCACAAGGTATCGTTTAATCAGACGATTCTACCTCTAAAGAGCTCACTTAGTGGGCTCTTTTTTTGGTATAATAATACTATCGGATAAAAGAACGATGGGAGAAAACATGATTAAAGAGATTGTAAAAGACACCTTTTTCTTGGCGCAAAAATCAGAAGACGCTACAAAAGACGATTTGTATTTAGCGCAGGACTTGCAAGATACCTTGGAAGCCAATCGTGATCAGTGTATCGGCATGGCAGCCAATATGATTGGCGTGATAAAGCGTGTGATTATTGTGAATATGGGAGTGGCAGATGTGGTGATGTTCAATCCCGTCTTGCTCAACAAATCCATTCCATTTGATACCAAAGAATCTTGCCTATCATTGTCTGGGGCTCGTCCGACACGTCGTTACCAAACCATCGAAGTGTCTTTCTTAGATAAGTACTGGCAACGTCAAACCTTGACCTTAACAGGTTTACCAGCCCAAATTTGCCAGCATGAGCTTGACCATTTGGAAGGGATTATCATCTAATAAGAAGGAGCGTGGAGCGCCATGCTCTTTTTTTCTGAAAAAATGTGAAAAAGCAACGTTTTAACTTGACAATGGTTTCCATGAGAACTATAATGTTGTTTGTTAATAAATCGTGCTTATAAATGCTTAGAAAGTGAGGAGACAATGCGCCCAAAAGATCCATTTTCACAATTTAGGGATTTTATTAATTTGATGGAAAATCGTGTCAATCATCTTGCTGCGGTGTACGGAATTGAAAAACTAGCTGGTCCACAAGGATTTGCGGTGATGTATCTTTGTGAGGATAAAGGAAAAGAAATCTTTATCAAAGACATTGAAAAGCGGTTAAACATTTCCAAATCAGTAACGAGTAACTTGGTTAAACGTATGGAAAAAAATGGTTTTATCCAAGTGATTCCATCAAAAGTGGATAAGCGCTACAAACAAGTTGTTTTAACAGAATTAGGTGAATCAAAAGCGAAGGCTATCAAGGCATTTCACGATGAAATGCATGACCAAGTGTTAAAAGGGATTAGCCGAGAGGATTTGAGAACCTTTTTTCGCGTCTTTAAACAAGCTTTAAAAAATTTAGAAAAATAAGGAGTAAGGCATGTTAAAAATTTTGAAACGTTTAACGGCAAAGGAAATCACCATGGTTGTCTTTGCCATCTTATTCGTTTGCTTAAATGTGTATCTTGATTTGAAAATCCCAGATTACATGTCAACGATTACCAAGCTCTTGTCAACGCAAGGGACAAAGGCGGATGATATTTTCGCTTGGGATGTTGATTCTCCAGGGATGCGAATGATTTTGCTATCGTTTGCTAGTTTCTTATCAGCTGTTGTTGTCGGCTTTTTAGCTTCTCGTATCGCGGCAAGTTTTAGTACGAGCTTGCGAGATGACATTTTCCACAGTGTTTTGAATTTCTCTGATGCTGAAATCAAGAAATTTTCAATTTCAAGTCTTTTAACCCGTACAACCAACGATATCACACAAATTCAATTGGTATTTACCATGGGAATTCAGGTGGTTACCAAAGGACCTATCATGGCTATTTGGGCCATTACGAAGATTGCCGATAAAAACCACGAATGGCTTTGGGTATTGATTGTCGCTGTTGCAGTCATGTTCTTGATGTTGACCTTCCTACTCATTGTCGTTATGCCTAAGCAACGTATTATCCAAAAATTAACGGATAAATTGAATAGTATTACTCGTGAGTCGTTGACTGGTATTCGTGTGGTTCGTGCTTACAACGCCGAATCTTACCAAGATGGCAAATTCGCCAAAGCCAATGACGATGTAACCAATACCAACTTGTTCATCAACCGTTCAATGGCTATCTTGTCACCAGTCATGACAGCAATCTCTAGCGGAATGACTTTGGCCATTTACTGGATTGGGGCACATTTGATTGAAGATGTGGCTATTCCAAAAGATCCAACTAAAATTGCTGGTGCCATGCATGACAAAGTCGGACTTTTCTCTGATATGATCGTTTACTCATCTTATGCCATGCAAGTCGTTATGGGATTTATGATGATGATTGTCGTCTTCTTCATTTTGCCACGTGCGGTTGTCGCAGCTGGTCGTATCAATGAAGTGCTAGAAACTAAGACCTCAATTGCTTACCCTGAAGCTACTAAAGAACAACCAACTGAAAAAGGGTCTATCGAATTTGACAATGTGTCTTTCCGTTACAGCAAAACTTCAGAAGCTGTTTTGGAACACGTTTCATTCAAAGCTAAAGCTGGTGAAACGGTTGCCTTTATCGGTTCTACAGGTTCAGGTAAATCAACGCTTGTGAATTTGATTCCGCGTTTCTATGACGCTACTGAAGGAACGATTAAAGTCGATGGTTTAGACGTTCGCCAATATGACCACGATACCTTGCATAATATTGTCGGTTATATTCCACAAAAAGCTGTCTTGTTTAGTGGTGATATCGCTTCTAATATGGACATGGGTGAAAGCCCTGAATCTCCTCTAAATGATAGCCAAATGTGGGAAGCACTAGATTTGGCACAAGGTAGAGAATTTGTGGAACGCAAAGAAGGGCAACTGAAAGCGCCTGTATCACAAGGCGGCCAAAACTTCTCTGGTGGTCAAAAACAACGTTTGGCGATTGCGCGTGCTTTGGCGCGTAAACCTGAAATTATCATTTTCGATGATTCCTTCTCTGCTCTTGATTACAAGACAGACCGTATCTTACGTACTCAATTAAGAGAAAAAACAAGTCACATGACAAAATTGATTGTGGCGCAACGTATCGCAACCATTATGGACGCCGACCAAATCCTTGTTCTAGACAAAGGCCGTGTGGTTGGTCAAGGAACACACAAAGAATTGTTGGCATCTAATGAAGTTTACCGTGAAATTGCGTACTCACAATTATCTAAGGAGGAATTAGAAAATGGAAAATAAAAAGAAAACAAGTTTCTATAGTCAATTGAAACCTTATATCAAAGGTTTCAGACTTCCATTTCTCCTTGCGGTTATTGGTGCTTGTATTTCAGCCACGGTAACGGTTATCGGTCCTGATAAGCTAAAAGAAATCACCAATACCATTACCAAAGGCTTAACACCAACGGCTACTGGAACGATTCCAGGTATTGATTTGGATAAAATTGGTCATATTGCGATGACCTTGGCCATTTTGTATGGGATTGCAGCTGTTGTGGGTTACATTCAAAACTTCACTGTGGCCACTATCGTTCAACGTTTTTCACAACGTTTGCGTCGAGCTATCCAAGATAAGATTGATAATGTGCCATTGAATTATTTCGATAGCCATGCCCAAGGAGATACCTTGTCACGCGTCACAAACGACGTCGATTTGTTCGCCCAATCACTTAACCAAAGTTTAGGAACACTGGTAACATCAACGATGTTGTTGATTGGCTCAATCATCATGATGTTCTATTCAAACATCAGCATGGCCTTCACTACAATTGGTTCTGTCTTGATTGGTTTTGTCTTGGTGATCGTGATTATGGGTTCTTCACAACCCCTCTTCAAACGCCAACAAAATAACCTAGCTGCCATTAACGGTTATGTCGAAGAAATTTATTCTGGTCATAACGTGATAACAAGCTACAATGCAGCAGAAGAAGTGAGCGAATCCTTTAAAGAATTGAACCAAAACCTTTACAAATCAATGTGGCAATCACAATTCTTATCAGGTATTATGATGCCTTTGATGATTTTCATTGGTAACTTTGGTTACGTTATGGTCTGTGTCGTTGGTGCGGTCAAAGTTATCAACGGTGACCTAAACATGGGTGACGTTGTTGCCTTCATGACTTATGTGCGTATCTTCTCACAACCCCTTTCTCAAATCGCTCAAGCCTTCACCCAATTGCAATCAGCTATTGCCGCTATGGGACGTGTCTTTGATTTCCTTGGCGAAGAAGAAATGGAAGACGATTCTGATAAGAAACGTCAACTTAACCATGTGAAAGGTGAAGTCGCTTTTGATAATGTTTTCTTTGGTTACTCTAAAGATAAAACCATTATTCATGACTTTTCAGCTGTGGCAAAACCTGGTCAAAAAGTTGCGATTGTTGGACCAACAGGTGCTGGTAAAACTACCATTGTTAACTTGTTGATGAAATTCTACAACATTGATAAAGGTCGCATCAGTATTGACGGCGTGGATACGCGTTTGATGTCACGTGAAGAAGTGCATGACCAATTCTCAATGGTGCTTCAAGACACTTGGTTGTTTGAAGGAACTATTAAGGAAAACTTGGTTTATAACCAAGAAAACATCACTGATGCGCAAGTCATTGCAGCAGCTAAGGCTGTTGGTGTGCACCACTTTATCATGACCTTGCCAGACGGTTACGACACTTATTTGGATGATTCCGTAACGCTTTCAATCGGTCAAAAACAATTGTTGACCATTGCGCGTTCTCTGTTGAAAGATGCTCCATTGCTTATTTTGGACGAAGCCACATCTTCAGTTGATACACGTACTGAAGAATTGATTCAAAAAGCCATGGATAAATTGATGGAAGGACGCACATCATTTGTTATCGCTCACCGTCTATCAACCATTAAAAATGCCGATTTGATTCTCGTGATGAAAGATGGTAATATCATCGAACAAGGTAACCACGATGAATTGATGGAACAAGGTGGCTTCTATTCAGATCTTTACAATTCACAATTTGAAGTCGCTTAATAGACAGGAAAAATCAGACGTAGCTCTGGTTTTTCTTTTTTGTCTGATGCCAAAACCAAATAGTTGACGCAAGTGGAGGTCTGTGCCATAATTGGTAGCGTCATGAAAGCCGTTTCAGATACTACCAATTTATCTTTTTACCATACCAAAAATGTTATTGCAAGAGAGATTGTGGTATGCTGATACTGTTATGGAAACTTATCGGAAAGTTAGTAGGAAAAGCCAATGATTCAAGACATTATCACCTATTTTGTAAATAATGGTCAGACGTATTTAACTTATGTCGGGCAGCATTTGAGCTTGAGTATCGAAGCTCTGGTACTGGCTTGTGTGCTGGCGCTTCCTCTGGCTTATTTTTCTTATGAAAAGCCTTGGGTCCAGCAGGTATCAACCCTTTTGACGCAAGGTTTGCGGGTTATTCCTAGCCTTGGGATATTGTTTATTCTCATTCCTTTTATCGGAGTGGGGCGGCTGCCTGCCTTAATTGCTTTGGTTATTCTGGGTATTCCTCCCATTTTGCTGCAGACCATTATCGGTTTTGAATCGGTGTCGGACACTCTAGTGGAAACAGCGCTTGGACTTGGTATGACCAAATGGCAATTGCTGACCAAGGTTCAACTCCCTTTGGCTTTGCCGCACCTTTTAAATGGCATCAAGCTAGCCTTGGTGGAATTGATTGCCAGCACGACCTTGGCGACCTACATTGGAGCAGGTGGTTTGGGAACCCTGATTTTCACTGGTTTGGGGCTTTATCGTTATGACCTATTGCTGATTGGTGGTGGTTCGGTCGCTCTCTTGTCTTTTGTGAGCATGGTTGTTTTCGATTTAGCTATCAAAGGAGTCACACATGATGAAACGTAGAAAACAAATAGCAGGCGGTTTATTAGCGCTGATTATCCTCACTCTTGTGGGAGGCATTTGGTCTTGGCGTCGCTACCAAGCCACTCAGATGAGCAAGTCCTTTATGCCTATTCGCATTGGGTCCAAAGATTTTACGGAAAATCTGATTGTTGCTGAAATCTACGCCCTAGCCTTGGAGGACCACGGGTATCGTGTGGAGCGGGTGTCCAATATTTCCAGTTCCCTGATTCACAACGCTATCGTGAGCAACGACATTGACTTGTATCCCGAATACACGGGGACGGGCTTGTTGTCTATTTTAGGGGAAAAGATGGAAACTAATTCTGACAAGGTTTATGAAACCGTTAAAAATGGGTATGAAAAACGCTTTCAACTCACTTGGTTAAAGCCTTCTCTTGCCAATGATAGTCAGGGATTGGTGATTCGAACCGATGTGGCTAAAAAGCTCCATATCCAAACCATTTCCGATTTGCAGGCTCACGCCAATAATTTACGCTTTGCCTCACAGGGCGAATTTGATGAGCGTGACGATGGTTTGCCAGGGCTTGAAAAAACTTATGGTCCTTTCAAATGGAAATCGTCTAACGTTTATGACAACAGTCTGAAATACAGTATTCTAGCCAATAATCAAGCAGATGTTAGCCCAACCTACACCACAGAGGGTCAATTGATTAATACTAACCAATTCACCCTTTTAGAAGACGATAAGCATTTTTGGCCGCCTTATAATGTGGCCCCTGTTGTTCGGGATGATGTGTTAGCCAAATACCCTGATGTAGCAAGTATTTTAAACCATGTGTCAGCGACTTTGGATACCAAAACGGTGACTCAGTTGAATGCCAAAGTGGATGTTGACGGTCAGGATTATACAAAAGTAGCGAAAGCCTACTACGAGAGCATAAAAGATTAGGAATGAGTGTTATGACAGAAAAGACAATGATTCAATTTGAAAATGTCAGTAAGGTTTATGGGGAAAAGACAGTGGTGCAGCCACTTGATGTTAGTATCGAAAAGGGTGAATTTATCACTATTCTAGGGACATCAGGTTCTGGAAAAACGACCCTACTCAAAATGATTAATAAATTAATTGAACCGACGACAGGCAAGGTCTTCTTTGATGGTCAGGATATTGCTCAGATGAATTCGGTGGCTTTGCGCCGTCAAATTGGTTACGTTGTTCAGCAGATTGGCTTTTTCCTCACATGACTGTTGCGGACAACATTGCGACTGTGCCTAAATTGCTGGGCTGGGAGAAGGAAAGAATTGCTCAGCGGGTGGAGGATTTGCTGGATTTGGTGCAATTACCTGCCAAAGATTATGCCAGCCGTTATCCCAGAGAATTGTCAGGCGGTCAGCAACAACGGATAGGCGTAGCGCGTGCCTTGGCTGCTGACCCTGATGTGATGCTATTTGATGAACCATTTGGTGCTATTGATGCCATCACGCGCCACGATTTGCAACAAGAACTGCAGGCTATTCATCAGGCTTTGCACCATAAAACCTTTGTTTTCATTACTCACGATATTTACGAGGCTCTTCAGCTAGGAACGCGGGTGATTGTCATGGAAAAGGGAGCAATTTGCCAATACGATACACCAGAAAATATCGTCAAATACTCAAAATGCCTTCGTGCAGAAATTGATTGAAACGGCTAAGGCACAAGAAGAGGTCTGGAGGGTGCGTTATGATTGAATATGCCAAAATATCCTACGACAAATTGATCAATGCTTTTATTGAGCATTTGGAGATAACGACTTTTTCCTTAGTTTTTTGAAGTCTTAATTAGTGTAATGAATGGATCAGAATACTTAGCTTACAATGCACAAACAATGAAACGCATCTTACTTGGTGAATTAAATCAAATGACCATACGTTTCAAATTGGACGAAACCATTTATGATTATTTACGTAGCATCAAAGGAAAAATGGCTGAATTATTTTGGTTAGCTTGTAAAGAAGGGGCTTATTTCGGTGGTTGCGATGTGCAAACAGTACGTTTAGCCGGCCGAATTGGTCGTAACATCGGTTTTGCTTTTCAAATCTATGATGATATCCTAGACTATACTGCTGATCAGGATAAACTTAAAAAGCCAGTGCTTGAAGACTTAGGACAAGGCATCTATACCTTACCGCTACTTTTAGCCAAACAACAAAATCCTGAAGCATTGATTCCTTATCTATGTAAACAATCAGCGATTACTCCTGATGAGATTACTGAGGTCGCAAAGCTAGTTGTTCAATTAGGAGTCGTAGAGCAAGCAAAACAAATGGCTCAGGCTTTCACTCAAAAAGCTTTGATCGATATTGAAAAATTACCAAATTCTCCAGCCAAAGATTGCATTCAACAATTAACTTTACAATTATTACAGCGTCAATATTAACTTTAATCGTAAAGTAGCTTGGCTATTTTACGATTATTTATTATATATAGTCCGTTTTTATAAGAATTCCTATTCTAAAATATTCACAAAAAAGGAGGTCTGTTATCATTTTTAAGAGATCAATGTTTTATAAATAAATATTGAGGTGATAATTTATGACAAATGTGTCTAAAGGTAGTAAACATTTAATTATTTTTGCTTGTATGTTATTACAAGCCATTCCTTATGGTATTGCACAAAACATCCCTCCATTATTCATTCACTATTTAGAGAAAGAATATCATTTTAGTGTCCAAAGCGTTGGCTATATTTTTATGATTGGCGCTTTAGCAGCATCATTAATTTCACCAATGGCTGGTAAATTGTATAGTAAATTTCCAGTCAAGCTAATAATGTTAGGTGGATTAATTTTGTCTGCTTGTGGAGTTATGCTAAACGCAGTTTCAACCAAATTATGGATGTTTTTAGTAGCGAATGCAATTACTCAAATTGGAACTGTTACGTTTTCAGGTTTAGGGGTACCGTTTTTAATTGCTACTTGGTTCGATAAAAAGTCTAAAGCTAGCGCACTAGGAATTACCTTTGCAGGTGGTTCTATCGGGAATTTCTTTTTACAACCTATCGTAACCAACCTACTCAATCATTATGAATTGCATAGAGTCTATTTCATGTGTGCATTGGCTTCCTTGATTGTTGGGGTACTTATCGGTGTGTTTTTAATCCATCCTAACAAACAACCGGTCGAATCTAGTGCTGCCAAACAATCAACTGATTCTTCTAAAGACTCAAAAACCTCTACAAATCAATCTGTTCTCCAAGATACCCATCCTGCTAATACTCAAACCGGTATCGGCTATAAAAAAACTACCCAACAAAAAAGTTTTTGGGCATTATCTTGTTTTTATTTAATTATAGGATTAGCTATTTCTGCTCTTTCCAGTCAATATGCAAACTTTTTCGCTTCTATTCATATCAATACTACCTTAATTGGTACGATTGGCTCTACGTTTGCCATTGCTTGTTTAATTGGAAATGTTGGCGGAGGTTTCTTATTCTCAAAAATTGGTGTACGCAACGCCATGTTTTTAGCCTTTATTTTACAACTAGTTACCGTTATCTTGCTAATTGCTAGTATTTTTATTCCTAGCATTAAAGTCATTTCTGCATTTGCTTGGGCCGTCCTTTATGGTTTTAATGTTTACTCTTATATGAGTGCACCGGCTGTAATGATGCAAACACTCTTCGGTATGAAAGACACCAGTCAAATACTAGGTGTATTTAGTATCTTTTTTGCAGTTGGCTTTGCTTTAGGAAATATTGTATTTAGTTTCTTTGTTGATACCTTTGGCTTTACTGTAGCTTGGATTAGCATTTTATGTTATGTACTTATCGGATTTTCTGGTTTATTATTCTTCATTACCGATATTCAAAAACATAAATTTGCCGATGAAACTGCTTAATGCATAATTTTTTTGAAAGGAGTGCATCATATTTATGTGTACTGGATTAAGATATGTTAACGGAGATTTTTACTTTGGACGAAATTTAGATTTAGATTACCATTTTGGCGAAGAAATTGTTATTACACCTAGAAACTATGAGATCACCTATAAAAATGAACCTTCACAAAAATCACACTATGCTTTTATCGGCGTAGCTATGGTATTAGATAATTATCCACTTTATGCCGATGCGATTAACGAAAAAGGCTTAGGCATTGAAAATTTGAATTTCCCACAGTTTTCTAAATATGCTGATGAAATCAAAGAAGGTGCCCTTAATCTTCCTCCTTATGAATTAGTGCCTTGGGTGTTAGCACAATTTTCAACTGTTAAGGAAACTAAAGCTGCCCTTAAAAATTTAAATATGGTTGATATTCCTTTTAAGCCTAATGTACCGAACACTACTTTACATTGGTTTATCGCCGACAAAGACGAAGCGATTGTCGTTGAAATTATTGACGGAAAAACCGTCATTTATGACAATCCTGTTGGCGTTTTAACTAATAGTCCTAGTTTTGATTATCATTTAATGAATTTACACAATTATCGTCATTTAAGTAGCAAACAACCTCACAATTCTTATTCTCCTGATTGGGATGCAAAACCTTTTGGCGAAGGTTTTGGTGCGATTGGTTTACCTGGTGATTGGTCACCGGCATCTAGATTAGTTAAAGCTACCTTTGTTAAAGAACATTCAGTTTGTCCTCAAGATGATGTAGCCAACGTTACACAATTCTTCCGCATTTTAGATTCAGTCGCTTTTGTTCAGGGCTGTACCACTTCTGACCAAAATACTCATGATATCACTGTGTATTCTTCTTGCGGAAATACTGCTACTGGTGATTATTACTATAAAACCTATACCAACAACCAAATCTCAAAGGTTTCTATGTCAAAAGTTGATCTGGAATCTACTAAATTGTTTGTTTACCCTATGGAAGATAAACAACAATTTAGACAAGTCAATTAAGGCGTTGGGTTGCTCATTTTAATTAGCTTAATCATAAATAATTGGTAAATGCAGTAAAATTTGACTTAAATAAACATCCTCTTTCAACTTCTTTACGCTGCGTATTTTCTTCACACCTTTTTTATTTCATACTAACGTAAAATATCAATTAAGTCTTTCTTAGCCGCCTCTCTACCTGGCATTACTGAAAAGACTAAACCAATTAACGTCGAGACACCTACAGCTATACTAATAGTAAAAAAATCAATTTGAATACCAATTTTCATAATAGCGCCTATCGAATAGGCCACAACCATTCCTAAAAGGTAACCGATAATTCCACCAGTAAAGGTTAACATGATGCCTTCTAATAAAAACTGGATCATAATCGAACGCTGAGTAGCTCCTAAGGCTCTTCTTATACCGATTTCTTTTGTCCGTTCAGAGACAGAAATATACATCATATTCATTACACCTACACCGGCAATAAATAATGCGATACCTGCCACCGCCGAGATAAAGTAGGTAATGGTACTGAAAACTTTACCGATACCCTTGGTTAAGAAACTACTATCAAATGATTGATAAGTTCCCTGATTACGTAAGCTTCCTTGTTTTTTCAATTTATCCAAAATTTTCTTAGCTACTTCATCTGGTTTTGTCCCTTTATCCAATACAGCTGTTACACTAGCGGTATTTTTACTTCCTTGATAGTAACGTGAATAGGTTTTTTTGGGTATTTTGGCTTGATAATTGGTATCTGAACCAAACATGCCCGCCATCCCCATCTCATCTTCACTAATTGCTTCATCTTCATAAACACCCACAATGGTAAAAACTTGTGAGCCTAAAGATATACCACGATTTAAATCCGCTTGTGGTGAATGATATAAATCTGTTGCTAAACTGCGATTAATAAGGGCTGTTTTATTAAAATTTAAATTATCTACTACGCTTAGATTACGCCCAGCAATCAAGTTTTGATCAGTCTTTTTGACTAAATCCACACTGACATTTTTTTCTTCACCCTTCAGTGGCGTTGATAGTGTCGCTTGTTTTAAATCAATTGTTTCAAAATCCGCACTTTTCACACCCTTGACTTGACGAATTAAACTTAAATCGCTACTTTGAAATGAAGGGCGATTGGTATCATAAAAGGCAGGATCATTAGGATTAAAGATAATCTGTACTTCCACTTGGCCATTATCACTTTTAGTTAAGCTTTTGATTAAATCTCGCTCATAACCTCGACCAATCGCTAAAATGGCAATGACAGCCGCAATCCCTATCACAATCCCTAGCATGGTTAAAATACTTCGTTTGCGATTATTTGCAATCGCCTTGAAAGCTGAACGCCAATTTACATATAAATTCATGATTTGCTCAGCTCCTTATCCTCAATAATTGCCCCATCACGAATCCGAATTAAACGATGACAATAAGGAACGACTTCTGGATCGTGAGTAACTAAAATAATGGTTGCACCATCTTGTTGATTTAATTCTTCAAAAAGCTTCATAATTTCTTCTGAAGTATGGGTATCTAAAGCGCCTGTTGGTTCATCGGCAATAATAAATTTAGGATTATTGATAATTGAACGGGCAATGGCGACTCTTTGTTGTTGTCCACCAGATAATTGTTTAGGATACTTGTCTTCCTTACCTTCTAGCCCTACTCTTTTTAAAGCAGCCATCACTTTTTCTTTCGTTTGCGAAAAACTATAACCACCATATAACAAGGGCAATTCTACGTTTTCATATACTGTATTATTTTCAATTAAGCTAAAATTTTGAAAAACAAAACCTACCGTTTGATTACGCACTTTTGATAGCCGATCATCACTACTAGCCACCAGTGATTCACCTTCAAATAAATACGTCCCTTCAAATTTACGATCAATAAAACCTAGTAAATTGATTAAGGTGGATTTTCCCGAACCAGATGGACCCATAATCGCAACCATTTCCCCTTGTGAGACGTGCAAATTCACATCTTTTAACACATGAAGGGTTTCTTCGGCATTTTTGTAATATTTATTGATTCCAATTAAATCGATCATTCAAACACCTCCACTTCTTTACCCTCAGTTAAGCGTTTATCAGGATCAACAATATACTGCTCATCAACAGCTAAGCCTTTCTCTACAGAATAGCCATCTACTTGTTCTTTAACTGTTACCTTAGTAAGATGGACTTTACCTTTTTTGTAAGTATAAACAAACGTTTCTTCCCCTTTTTTAACCAGTGCTTCTTTAGGGATGGTAATGTCACTTAAATGAACAGAAATTTGTACACTAAAACCATAATGAATTTCTTCTTGAGCTTCCACTGTAAAGCTATAATTGGAAATAGTTGTCCCACCACTAGCAGTATTGCCCGCGCCGGATAAAGCGGCACTAGCTTGATTGCTTACTGCAGCACTTTGCGGTAAAGTCGAAATATTTGTAATGCTACCTAATACTTTTCTTGAATCATTCACAGGTAAAATTTCAACTTTTTGACCTAGTTTTAATTTATTGTAGTCATACTCTGTAACGGTTGCTTGGACAATCGTTCCCGGAGATACAATGGTTGCATAAGGCGTATTGGCTGAAGATTTACCTGCTTCATCAATGTAAACGGTACCATCAAACGGCGCAGTTACTGAAGTAGTAACTTTCTTACGTGTTTGCTCGACTTGGGCATTAGCATCAGAAAAATCTAAATTGGCATTATCTAGTGCTTGTTGCGCTTGATTGACCACTTCAACTTGGGCATCATAGGCTTGTTGGGCTGCATCTAATTGTGCCGATGCTTCAATTGCACTAGGATCATTGGCTGCTTGCAAACATTGCACACTCTTTTTAGCTTGGGCTAATTGATTGGCTAGTTGGTTACGTTTTTGAACGGCACTATCTAAATTTGTCTTAGCATTGGTAATGGCTAAATTTAATTTATTTAAAGATTGAGCTTGCTCATTGGCTTGATCAGCAATCGTTGCATTTTGATAAGTAGCAATCACATCACCACTTTTAACTTGCTGGCCATTTTTTACGACAATATTTTCTAAAGTACCTAAAGAAGGATCCAGACTGAAACTGCGACTTTCCTTAGGTTCAGCTACCATCAATGCTGGCGGATTAGGTCGCATTTTGTTTGATGGCTTGCGCACCATGAGTTTTCCGCCTTTGATTTGGGGCATTCTCCTCACAGTGGCTCTTTCCATCTTGGTTCAGGTTATCTTGTATTTGACCGAAGAATAATTCAAAAGTGAAGGAGTGGAGTAACCTCTCAAGCCGTTTTTGGAAAATAAGAAAGAGCACCCAAATCTAAGATTTTGAGTGCTCGTACGATTAAGATGGGAAGAAAGTTGATAAGCGCTTGACTTGCTCAGGGCTTTCGTTTGGACCATAGTCGTTTGGATAACGGTCGAGAGCTTGAATGCGTTTGAGGTCATCATCTGTCAATTGGAAATCAAAAACATCGATATTGTCACGCATACGGTCAATGTGTGCTGATTTTGGAATGGTGAGAATATCACTTTGAATTTGCCAACGAAGAATGACCTGTGCCACGGTTTTGTCGTGCTTTTCAGCAATGTTGTTCAAAACAGGATCCTTGAAGATATTGTCCTCTCCGCGGTTGAAAGGGCTCCATGCCTGAGTTGCCACTCCAAATTCGGCATTAGCCGCTTGCATGAGAGGGCGTTGCTTGTAAGGGTGCAGCTCAATTTGATTAAGCGCTGGCACGATATCAGTATTTATCGCAAAATCTGTCAAGCGACCAGTTGAAAAATTAGACACCCCAATAGCGCGAATGCGTCCCTCACGGTACAAGTCAATCATTGCTCGCCAAGCCCCGTGTGTATCGCCATAAGGTTGGTGAATGAGATAAAGGTCCAAATAATCGGTATTAAGCTTTTGAAGGCTTTTTTCAAAGGCTTTTTTGGTTGCTTCATAACCCAAGTCATTAATCCAAACCTTGCTGGTTAGAAAAACGTCCTCGCGGGCTAGACCTGAAGCCTTGACCGCACGTCCCACAGCCTCTTCGTTTTGGTAAAGAGCAGCGGTATCAATCAGACGGTAGCCAACGTCAAAGGCCTCCTCCACCGCACGTTGGCAGTCAGCTTGGTCAAACATTTGCCACACGCCAAACCCCAAAACAGGGATTTTCACGCCGTTATTAAGTGTTTTCCATTCCATAATGCATCCTCCTTTTTTCTATTGTAACACAAAAAGAGAAAGTGTTTTCAAGAGAAGTCTTAGATGGCATTTGGAAAGGCATCTAAACTTTTTCGCACTTCAGCAACAAAAGCCGCCCCAATGTCAGACATTTTTTTATGTTTATGGGTAACGTAGCCAAGTGTATGTTTGGGGCTATCCTTCAGCGGAACCAAGACAATCTGGTCACGCACAAAACTATTGACGATGCCAAGACCAGAAGCATAATCATCCGTGGCACAAAGCAAATTCATGACCGTGCCTCTATCATTGCTATAAAGTACGCGCTGTTTACGATGAATGCTCAGAGCGTCCTCATCAAAATGCAATCCAGACTCTTCCTGACGAAAACGAATTTGGTCGTAGCCCTTCAAATCACTCTCAGAAATCTCTTTTTTCGTTGCCAAAGGGTGTTGCCTTCGCAAAAAAATACGCGTGGGAAAATCCCCCAAAGACGTAAACGTCAGATCATGATGCTCCAAGGACGTTTCTAAAATATGCTTGTTGTCGTCATCAAGGTAAATAATGCCCAAATCTGCCTCAAAAGTCGCCACACTATCCAAAATCTCCTTGGTTGTGGTTTCAATGGTTTGAAATTCTTGATATTCCTCGTTAAATTGCTGCGCTACGGTTGCCATGGGAATGGACAAAAAATCATAGTGGTGCGATGCGACTGTAAAACTCTTTTTGAAATCTTCCTGATAACGTTGCTCTAATAAATCCACCTCACCAAGAATCCGCTTGGCGTATTTTAAAAAATCATAGCCATCTTCGGTCGGGCGCGTGCCGACATTGGAACGCACAAAAAGCTGAACCCCCAATTCATTTTCCAAATCTTTAATGGAACTGGATAAATTGGGCTGTGTCATAAACAATTCCTTAGCCGCCTGACTAAAAGACCCCATACGAGCCACCATATCAACATAACGACACTGCTGTAAATTCATATGAACCCATCCCTCCTTGTGAAAGTTGTAGCTATTATAACAAAAAGTAAACTGAAAAATCGCAAAATTCTGATATAAAAAACCAAACCCGTGATAAAAAAATGTAATAGCGAAGGGGGAATGTTCATGTGTCCTTTAATGAAAGAACATTTTTTAAAAGTCCTCTATAAACATGATTTATAGCTTGCCATAAGTAAAATAGAGTATGCAAGGTGAAAATGAGGTGATAAGATAATAGCAATCTGAAAAGAGGAGGATAGGCATTTGTCAGATACGTTTTATCAAAAATTGACAGCGATTCGTCACCATATTCATCAACATCCAGAAGTTTCAGAAAAAGAATACAACACCACTCGTTTTATCAAAGAACAGTTGCAAAATATTGGGATTGAGCCCTTGGATTCCCCTTTGAAAACAGGGGTTATTGCTGAAATTGGGCATGGATATCCCATTATTGCTTTACGAGCAGATATTGATGCTCTTCCTATTTTTGAAAAGACAGGGCTTGCCTATGCGAGTGATAATGGTGCGATGCATGCCTGCGGCCATGATTTTCACCAAACCAGTTTATTGGGAGCAGCAGAACGTTTAAAACAACAAGAAGCAACATTAAAAGGAACCGTTCGCTTGATTTTCCAAGCAGCAGAAGAACATTTTCAGGGCGGACATCAAGTCATAGCGGCTGGTGGCATAGAAGGGGTATCAGCTATTGTGGGGTATCACAATAATCCTCATTTAAAACCAGGTCAAATCGGTTTGCGTTCAGGAGCTATAATGGCTGGAGTGGAACAATTTGCAGTGACAGTCAAAGGCATCAGCGCTCACGCAGCTCGGCTTGATTTAGGTGTTGATACAGTATTGGTTATCACAACTATTATTAATAATTTACAGTCGATTGTGTCAAGAACAATCTCACCTTTTCAATCAGCAGTCTTGTCTGTGACTCATATTGATGTTGGCAATACTTGGAATGTTTTACCAGCCAGTGGTTTTTTTGAAGGGACTATTCGAACATTTGATCCTGACGTTCGCTTGTCAGTCATTGAGCAATTTACCAAAGTAGTCGAACATACGGCGGAACAATTTGGAGCGGAAGTTTCGATTTCTTGGGGAAATTCACCAAAAGTTACGTTTAATGATTCTACGCTAACGCCTTTGATTTTTTGAACATTCTAAAACCTTTGCTGAGGTTATTGAAACCCTGCCATCAACAGGTGGTGAAGATTTTGCTGCTTATCAAGAAAAAATTCCAGGAGTTTTTGCCTTTATTGGTTCAAATGGTGACGAAAATGCCCCTGACTGGCACCACGATGACTTTAGTGTAAAAGATGAGGCGCTTCCAGTTGCAGTTAATTATTTTGTTAAAAATGCCTTGTATTTATTGGATTACTACGCTGGTGAGAAATGATTTGAGAAGTTATGAGCGTTACTAAAAAAATGATCCAACAATTGCAAAAAGAGATTCATGATACTCCGCAATATAAGGAAAGCATAGCGCTTGCGAAAATAGCTTTATTAGATTATTTAGCTTGTTATTCTGCTGGATTACAATCAGCTAAAAGGAAAGGTTTGTTGCAAGCATCACTCGAAAAAGCTGGCAGTCATCTGATTCTTTTAACCCCTTATCGAACATCAAAGGAGCAATCAGCCTTGCTATCAGGCTATTTGGCTCACTACCATGATTTAGACGGTGTTCAAGCCAATTTTCGAGGGCATCCAAGTGCAGTCATCTTTTCGGCGCTGTTAGCTGTCAGTGATGCCGATGATTCTTTTGAAAGGTTATTAGCGGCTTATGTTCAAGGCGTGGAATTTGCTGGCAGGATTGGTCTGCAGTGCCAACCTCAACACATTAAACAAGGCTGGCATAGTACAGCCACCATTGGTAGTTTAGCTGCTGCTGTTGCTATTGGTTATTTTAAAACCTTACCGTTGACGGATATTCTCAGTTATTATCGCTAACATCAACGCAATCTGCAGGCTTTCTCTGCCAAGAAGTAACAGATGGTAAGCCTTTAAATGTAGGATTTGCAGCAAGAAATGCTGTTCAAGCCTATGAGTTAGTGAATTTGGGCATGACAGCTTACGATGATGTCTTATCCCCCTTGACAGGTTGGTTTCAAATCTTTAATCGGCAGCATTTCTCTGTGACGGCTTTCTTGGATAATTGGTTGGAACCTGCTCAAATCTTATCACCAGGCTTATGGTTTAAGAAATACCCTTTTTGCTCTACAGCCAATGCTGGCTATGATTTGGGAGAAAAAGCTTACCAATTTGGGATAAGGGGCTGATGAAGTATCTGATATTGAAGTACATTTTTCTGCGACAGGGGATCGGGCTTTGACGCATCGTTTTCCTAAAACGTGTTTAGAAGGTAAGTTTTCAATTGAATACCTTTTGTGGTTGGTTTTATCTAAAGGAAGTGTGGAAAGTTCTGATTTTTCCGAGGAAAAAACATCTACTGACTTTCGTGAATTTGCACAAAAAATTAGCCGTTTTAATGATTTGCCAAGCGATGATAGCACACGTCCAATACGTTTGATTATCAGAAGCAATCATCAGATCATTTTTGATCAGTTAGTACAATATCCTAAAGGTTCTCCTCAAAATCCGTTATCATCACGAGAGCATTTTGCTAAGTATCACCAGTTAACTCAAGGGAAACTCGACGCCATTTATTGGCAACTAATGGAAAAAACACTGCTAAAACTATCAGAATTTTTTGAAAAAATAACATTGTTAGACTAAAAAAGAGAGGAAATGTATGACCTATCAGCAAGCAACATATGAATTTAGTGAAGCATTAGTGAACTTGTATCATCAAGCTTATGCAGCAAATGAAAGACTAGGAATTCATTTTAAAGCAGGGATAATGACTCAATCAGAACTTGAAAAAGTACTGCAAACAACGCCTACTTTTGTAAAAGTGCTTGATAAACAACTGGTATCGTCTGTTTCAGTTAGGCTGCCTTGGTCAGATAATCCGAGTCCTTTTTTCCTCCCCCACTTAGGCTGGGTGGCGACAAATCCTCATTTTCAAGGGCAGGGATATGCTAAGTCCTTGATATCAGAAATCATTGACAACTATATCCTAAAAGAATTGAAGGCACCTGCTGTGACGCTGGGAACGGCTCTAGAACATCCTTGGTTCATTGATGCTTACGAAAAAATGGGTTTTCGTTACCTTGGTGAGAAGTCACTTTTTTCAGATCATAAAACGGTTTACCTCATCAAAACCTTTAATCAAGAAGCTTTGTTAGATGTTAAGGATGAAGCTTTGCAAACATTATTGAAAGGAGTAAGCCATGAATTTTAGTTGGCAATACTTTTTTGAATTATTTTTAAAATTACCTGCCTACATTCCTGTAACCATTTTTATTGCAATGGCTTCTATGTTATTAGCGATTTTAGTCGGAGCTTTGATGACATGGTTTCAACTATCCAATCAAAAAACGCTACGATACTTTGCTAATGTTTACATTTCCTTATTTCGTGGGATGCCGACCTTGGTGCAATTGTTTTTAATATTTTATGGCTTACCTCAGTTATTTCCAGCTTTTCAAGGAATGACCGCCATTACCTCAGCTGTTGTAGGTCTTGGCTTAAAACAATCTGCTTATTTGGCTGAGATTTTTAGAGCAGCCGTTAATTCTGTTGATAAAGGGCAAATTGAGGCAGGGCAAGCTCTTAACATCCCGGGTTGGAAGATTTTTCTACATGTCATTTTGCCTCAGGCGACTTTAAATGCTTTACCCGCTACCGGAAATACATTTGTTAGTTTGCTAAAAGAAACATCGCTTGTATTCACCTTGGGAATAATAGAGTTATTTGCCCACGCAAAAATGATTGCAGGAGGTTCTTTACGCTATTTTGAAACCTATTTAGCCATAGGGCTACTGTATTGGCTGATGATTGTGATCTACACTTGGATACAACATCTATTTGAAAGAGATTTGACAGCACCGTATAGGAGGTCCGTAGATGAGTTTGATTGAGTTAACTAATTTAGAAGTGACAATAGGTCACAAAACCATTTTAAAATCCATGGATTTAACTATTGAAGAAGGAACGGTGACCGCTTTTGTTGGGCCAAGCGGTTCAGGTAAAACAACCCTGTTACGCACCTTGAATCTGTTACAGATACCAACGTCAGGAAGGTTGCGAGTTGGAGATACTGAAGTCATCGGAGGAAAGATAAATAAGCGTGATATTCGTCAGATTCGCAACCATTCAACCATGGTTTTTCAACAATTTCACTTGTTTAAGAATTACACGGTTTTGCAAAATGTGGTTCAGCCTTTGGTTTTAAGCGGTCGTTTTTCAAGAAAAGAGGCCGAAATCATCGCACATGAGTCTTTGGAAAAAGTTGGTTTAGCAGCTTTTGAAAATCAGTACCCAGTTACTTTATCAGGCGGGCAACAGCAACGTGTTGCTATTGCGTTTAAGCCCAAAATCATTTTATTTGATGAGCCAACTTCAGCTCTTGACCCTGAAATGGTCGATGGAGTCTTGCAAGTTATCTCAACTCTGGCAGAAGAAAACATTTCCATGATTTTAGTGACTCATGAAATGGCATTTGCTAGAAAGACGGCAGATAATGTTGTCTTTATTGAAAATGGGGAAATTTTAACACAAGGACCTACGGATCTATTACTTTCTAATAATAACAGTCATGAGCACGTGCGTGCCTTTGTTCATTCACTCTATCGTGGGTCTTTAGAGAGTTCAGCCTTATAAGAAAGGGAAAGATGACAAATGACAAGTGTTTTAGATTCGATATTATTGCAAAATAATTTTTCAATACCTGAGATTCGCTTGATTTGGAGTGACGAGAACAAAGTATCAAAACAATTAGCGGTTGAGGTGGCTCTGGCTAAAATTGAAGGTGAATTGGGCATTATTCCAAAAACGGCAGCACAACAAATTATTGAAAAAGCAAAAGTTGAACATCTCAACCTTTTGGCCTTGCAAAAAGAAAGTGCTCAAAAGCGGCACTCTTTGATTGCTTTAATTCATGCGCTTCAAGAATTAGTCGGCACTGAGGCGGGGGAATACGTGCATTACGGTGTTAACACTCAAGATATTGTTGATACAGGTATTATGTTGCAAACCAAAGAAGCCTATGATGTGATTGTACAACATTCAAAAGCCCTCATTCAAACAGTAGCAGCATTGGCCCAAAAGCACCGTTCTACTCTTATGATGGGGCGAACTCATGGCATTCACGCTATTCCGATTACATTTGGCGTTAAATTAGCCATTTGGTTGGATGAATTATTAAGAAATCACAAACGTTTACGCCAATTGGAATGCAATGAGGTTTTTGTTGGAAGTATCAGTGGTGCTGTTGGGACATACGCTGCATTTGACGGAAGGGGAATTGAAGTTGAGCGTTTAACCTTGGCTGAATTGGGTTTGGTCGTTCCCAATATTTCATGGCAGCCATCCAGAGATCGCTTTTCAGAATTCGCTACGACTTTAGGGATTTATGCTGGTACCTTGGGTAAAATTGGACATGAACTGTTTACCCTGATGAAAACTGAAATCAATGAAATTCACGAACCTTTTCGTAAGGGGGAAATTGGTTCATCAACCATGCCTCAAAAACGCAATCCAGCTTTGATAGAAGGGGTTGCGAGCCTGACGCAGCCCATTTTTTCAGATGATAGCGTAATATTACAATCTATGTTGATTGATGGCGAACGTGACGCTATTCATTGGCGCAATGAGTGGGTTGCTCTTCCAGAAATCACCAGTTATTTGGATGCTCAGCTAGTTCAATTGACTTATATCTTGTCGGAGTTAGAGGTTAATACCGTTCAGATGCGGAAAAACCTTGATATTCAAGGCAGTCTCCCTTATTCAGAGCGTATCATGTTTAAGTTGGGGAAAGTTATTGGTAAGCAAACCGCACATGAGTTGGTTTATCAAGCAGCGATGAAGGCAATCGAAAATCACGATGATTTTATTAGTTTGCTTTATCAAGAGCCTACTGTAAGCACTCATTTTAGTAAGGAGACAATTCAATCTTGGATTGTTCCCGAAAATAATATTGGAGAAAATTTAGCTAAAGTTGACGATGTGGTGTCAACTGTTCAAGTTTATTTTAGAGGAGATTAATGAATGAAGAAAAAATCGATTATTGGGATTATTGCCATTGTGGTTATTGCAGTACTTGCTTATTTTGGCTATCAAACAGCTACCAAGGGCAATCAAGCATCAGAAAGCACAACCTCATCAGATAAACCTGTTTTGAAAGTGGCGACAACTGGGGTTAGTTTTCCAGGGTCTTATATAAAGATGATAATGGAAATTTAACAGGATTTGACGTAGAAGTTATGAAAGCTGTAGCAGATAAAATGGGTTATCGTGTTGATTTTACGACAACTAGTTTTGACGGTTTATTTGGTTTGTTGACTAGCCATAAAGTGGATGCAGTGGCAAGTTCTGTGGCAATAACGGATAAACGAAAAGAAGCCTATGATTTTTCAACACCGTATGCTGCTTTCCAATATGGTGTTGTCACTCAATTAGATTCTCACCTAAAATCTGTTGATGACTTATCCAATACGACCATCGCAGCAACTGTTGGTTCTAACCAAATCACCGTCCTTAAGCAATTTAATCCAAGCACCACCATCCAAACTTATGATGACCGCGAAGCTGCATTTTCTGCAGTGACAAATGGTCAAGTCAATGGCTATTCAAATGCTAAGACCATTTTAGCTGCTATTATCAAGCAAAAAGGATTGGATTTGAAAATTTTAGATGGTGAAATTGGTGAAGAAAACATTGCCATTGCTTTTAATAAAGGTCAAGATGAAGCTCTTCAAAAGAAGATTAACAAAGCCCTGAAAGAACTTGAACAAGATGGCACCATTTCCAAATTATCTAAACAATTTTTCTCTGGCATTGATGCTAGCTACAAAAATCAATAAGAATTGTTAAATGCAAGTAAGTGTAATCCCACTGTCAATAAGACACAAGGATTATACTTACTTTTTTCCTTCCAAAATGTGGGTAGCATATGAAAAGAATTATATTCCCTCTAATCAATTTTCAGTAATAGTCGCTTTTTTTTGTTATTGATGATACAATGGTAGGTGGACTAAATTTTTTAATAAGAGAAGAAAATGACTAAGAAAATTGGCGTTGGTAAGGCGCATAGTAAGATTATTTGGATGGGTGAGCATTCGGTGGTTTATGGCTATCCTGCCATTGCGATTCCGCTTAAGGGAATTGAGGTTGAGTGCTGCATTTATCCAGCCAAAGAGAAGATAACATTTGACTTTTACGATACGGTGTCAACTGCGATTTATTCAGCTCTTGAGTACCTTAATCACACGGATATTCCGATTTCTTGTGCCATTCGTTCCGAAATTCCTCAAAAACGAGGGATGGGGTCGTCGGCAGCGGTATCTATTGCAGCTATTCGAGCGGTTTTTGATTACTTTGAGCAAAGCATTGACCGACAAACATTGGAAATTTTGGTGAACAAGGCGGAAATCATTGCGCATTCCAATCCGAGTGGTTTGGATGCCAAGACGTGTTTGAGTGACCAAGCCATTACCTTTGTCCGAAACATTGGTTTTAACACGCTAGATTTGGATTTGGGGGCTTATTTGGTGATTGCAGACACGGGGATTTATGGTAACACCAGAGAAGCCGTCGAAAAAGTGGCACAAACTGAAGAAGCCAACCTTCCTCATCTAGCGGCATTGGGTGATTTGACGGAAATCGTCCAGAAAGCGATTCAAGATAAGGCTATTGACACCATCGGTCAGATGATGACCAAGGCCCATAGTCATTTGCAAGCTATCGGTGTCAGCGTGGATCTTTCGGATCAGTTGGTTGCTCTTGCTTTGAAAAATGGTGCCCTTGGAGCCAAGATGAGCGGTGGCGGACTTGGGGGGTGTATTATTGCCCTTTCAAGCGATCAAGCTGACGCGGAGCACATTAGTCATGTATTAAAAGAAGGAGGAGCGGTTCAAACGTGGATCGAAAAACTGTAACGGTAACATCATACGCTAATATTGCCATTATCAAATACTGGGGAAAAGCTGACGCTGCCTGCATGATTCCAGCAACTAGCAGTATTTCCTTGACTTTGGACAATCTCTTTACGACAACAACCGTTTCTTTCCTGCCCCCATCAGCAACTAAGGATATATTTTACATCAATGGGGTCTTGCAAGACGAGAAAGAACACGCTAAGATTTCAGCCATTATTGACCAATACCGTGGGGACCGTAGCCAGTTTGTCAGCGTTGAAACAAGCAATAACATGCCAACAGCTGCGGGATTATCCTCAAGTTCTAGTGGCCTATCAGCCCTTGTCAAAGCTTGCAACGAACTATTTGAAACTGGATTGACGCAGGCTCGACTAGCTCAAAAAGCCAAATTTGCCTCTGGTTCATCGTCGCGTTCTTTTTTTGGACCCATTGCAGCTTGGGATAAGGACAGCGGCGACATTTACCCTGTTCAGACTGACCTCAAGCTGGCGATGATTATGCTAGTTTTAAACGATAATAAAAAGCCTATTTCTAGCCGCGAAGGCATGAAACGTTGCGTAGAAACCTCAACCACTTTTGCGGATTGGGTCAAACAATCAGAACAAGATTACAAGGATATGTTGGCTTATTTAAAAGCCAACGACTTTGAGCGCGTGGGGGAATTGACTGAGCGCAACGCCCTTGCCATGCATGATACCAATACCCATGCCAATCCTCCTTTTAACTATCTGACCGATGCGTCTTATGAGGCTATGGATTTTGTTAAGAGTTTGCGTGCCCAAGGGGAAAAATGCTATTTCACTATGGATGCAGGTCCGAACGTTAAAGTGCTTTGTTTAGAAGATGATTTGGAGCGCTTAACCAAACGTTTTGAAGAGAAGTATCGCGTAATTGCCTCACAAACCAAGGTATTGCCAGATGAAAACGATTAGTGTGCAAACAGGCGGTAAGCTTTATATTGCGGGGGAATACGCTATTTTAACCCCAGGTCAGACCGCTATTATCAAAAATATCCCCATTTACATGACCGCGCAGGTTAGGGAAGCTAGGACGATCCACCTCTTTTCAGATATGTTTGATGCAGGTGCTGACATGACTCCAAACAGTGATTACTCCCTTATTCAGCAGACGATTAAGACATTAGCCGCTTGTTTGGGGAAATCTTTGGAAGCATTGCCTGCCTTTGACCTTCGTATTACAGGAAAAATGGAGCGCGACGGCAAGAAATTTGGTATTGGCTCAAGTGGTTCAGTGACGGTTCTGACATTGAAAGCCTTGTCTGCCTTTTATGACTTGAACTTATCGGCAAATACTATTTTTAAGTTGGCGTCTTATACGCTCTTGAAAATGGGGGACAACGGTTCAATGGGCGATATTGCCTGTATTACTTATGAGGATTTGGTGGCCTTTACCTCTTTTGACCGTCAAAAAGTCGCAAGTTGGATTGCCACAGAAAGCATTCAAGAGGTGCTGGCTAAGGATTGGGGCTATCGCATTGACATTCTTAAGCCTGCTTTAGCCTGTGATTTCTTGGTTGGTTGGACCAGACAACCTTCTATTTCAAAGGATATGATTTGTTTGGTCAAATCGGCTATCACACCAGATTTTTTGAAGGACACTCAAAATCAAGTCTTAATTTGCCAAGAAGCCTTACAAACAGGTGATAAAGATGTCATTAAAACCAGTCTGCAAAAGGTCAGCGATTTGTTGCTCGGTTTGAGCCCAGCCATTTACAATGACACTCTGAAAACTTTGAAAGCAGCCGAAGAAGGCTTGGACGTTATTGCCAAATCATCAGGTTCAGGCGGCGGCGATTGCGGCATCGCTCTGTCCTTTAATCAAACAGACACCAAAACCCTCATCAAACGCTGGGAAGATGCAGGAATTGTATTACTGGATTTGGAGGAATTAGCATGACCAACCGTAAAGATGACCACATCAAGCACGCTTTGGCTTACCAGTCGCCCTACAATTCATTTGACGATATGGAATTGATTCATCATTCCTTGCCAGACTATGATTTGAGCGAGATTGATCTCACAACTCATTTTGCTGGGCAAGATTTTGATTTTCCTTTTTACATCAATGCGATGACGGGTGGCTCGGAAAAAGGCAGAGCTGTCAATCGCAAAATAGCTCAGGTGGCCCAAGCGACAGGACTGGTTATGGTGACGGGTTCTTATAGTGCTGCGCTGAAAAATCCAAAAGACCAGTCTTATCCCAAGTCGTCAGAATTTCCACAATTGTTATTAGCGACCAATATCGGCATTGATAAGCCTTATGAACTCGGTCTGCAAACTATTCAAGAGCTGCAGCCTATTTTTCTGCAAGTCCATGTTAATCTCATGCAAGAGTTGCTTATGCCTGAGGGAGAGCGCGTTTTTCATCAGTGGAAAGCCAACCTAGCTGATTATGCCAGCAAATCTCCTGTTCCCGTTATTCTTAAGGAAGTCGGCTTTGGGATGGACCTTAAAACTATTGAGATGGCGCATGACCTGGGTATTCAGACTGTCGATATTTCAGGGCGTGGTGGGACTAGTTTTGCTTATATTGAAAACCAGCGTGGCAATAACCGTTCTTACCTCGATGATTGGGGACAAAGCACAGTGCAGACCCTTTTAAATGCTCAGCCAATGGTGGATAAGATGGAAATTCTTGCCTCTGGTGGTGTTCGCCATCCTCTGGATATCATTAAATGTTTGGTATTAGGGGCTAAAGCAGTCGGTTTATCTCGCACTGTTTTAGAACTTGTTGAAAAATACCCAGTCGAAAAAGCGATTGCCATTATCAACGGCTGGAAAGATGACCTGCGTTTGATTATGTGTGCCCTAAATTGCAAAACCATTGACCAACTTAGGCAGGTTGATTATTTATTATATGGCAAATTACAAGCAACAAAAAAACACTGATAGCGATATCAGTGTTTTTTTGTATTACAACATGAAGAAGACGATGGCAACGTAATGCAGCATAGAGGCTAATAAAATGAAGAGATGCCAAATCATGTGGTCGTAAGGGCGTTTGCGTGCGTAGAAAATCGCACCAACGGTGTAAGACAATCCACCCGCAAGCATGAGCAACCAAAAGACGACACCAGTCTTCGTCACAATACTTGGAATGATGAAAATCACCAACCAACCCATAAGCAAATAAAGGGAAAGGGAGAATTTTTCGTTTATCTCTTTGGCGAAAATCTTATACAAAATACCAAAGATAGTCGCACCCCACTGCAAAACGATAATCAGATAACCAAGCCATCCGCCCACTAAAGAGAGAGCAACAGGCGTGTAAGAACCCGCAATGGCAATGTAAATCATACTATGGTCAATAATTCGAAGAACGAATTTTTGCGGTGAATCGTACTGCATAGAGTGGTAAATGGTCGATGATAAAAACATCAAAAATAGACTAATATCAAAAATCGACATCCCAACAGCAGCTTCCATACCATAATGTTGGTAGCTGTAAATAGCGGTAATAGGTAATAAAACAAGCATGGCAACAGTCCCAACGGCATGTGTCACGCTGTTGGCAACTTCTTCACCAAATGATAAGCGTTTACTTAATTTCATGGTCATGCTAGCATTCATCAGCGACTCCTCCTAATTCTTGAACTAATTGGTGGGTTTGGTCATACAGTTGCAAGGTCTGACAAGCAGAAAGCACAACAGCTGGCACGTCAGCGACCTCTTCCCCATTCATGCAAGCAACAAAATCATCGTAGCGTTTTTGCGACTGATCATCTGCGGTTAACAGCGCCAAGGTCTGACTGATTTCTTGAATGGAGAAAACATTTTTCAAACACGTAATCACAATGAGCCTCGCTACTTGCTTGCGACTGTATTTCTTTTTAGTGGGCTTATCCAAATGCCCGTGTTTGACGTAATTATTAATCATAGAAGCGGTCAAGCCTTTGTCACTTGGATGATTGGCTTGGTTGATTTGGTTGACGTAAAGAAGTACTTGGTCCAAATACAAGTCAATTTCTGGCAAATCCGCCCATTTTGGATAAGATTTTGTCATAACGTTTTCCCTACCTCTTTATCTAGTATTTATAACTAGATTATATAATCTATGAAAAATATTGTCAAGAAAAAACACCCGAAATATCGAGTGTTGCTTGATGTCTTGAGTTAGTTTAAGGTTTTGAGAATGGCCTGAGCAGTTTCCAAATTCATGTGAGGGGCTTGAAGGAGCTGGTTGACTACCTGAGTGACCTCATTTTCCTTAGCACCTGCTAGGAGAGCCAGCGATTTGGCTTGCAATTTCATGTGTCCCGCCTGGATACCAGTTGACGTGAGGGCTTTGACGGCAGCAAAATTTTGTGCCAATCCGACTGATACGATAATCTGAGCCAATTGTTGGGCGTCTGGTTGACCAAGCAGCTCATGGGCGATGTAGACCGTTGGGTTAAGTCCAATTGAGCCTCCTCGCGTTGCAATAGACATCGGCAGGGTCAATTGACCATGGAGATGCTGCTTGTCCTCGTCAAATGTCCAAGTCGATAAGCCACGGTATTGCCCGTCTTTGCAAGCATAAGCATTGGCTCCAGCTTCGATAGCACGCCAGTCATTTCCTGTGGCTAAAACGACAGCATCCACTCCATTGAAAATACCTTTATTATGAGTGGTGGCACGGTAGGTGTCCACTTGCGCCAGTTGGCTTGCCATTTGAAATTTTCTCGCTAGCTTTTTGGCTTCGCTTGTATTGCGGCTGAGGTAGCGGAGGTCCACTTGACACTCGGCAGTAACAAGGGCTTGCGTCGCATAGTTTGACAAGATAGCCATGAGGCTTTTGCCTCCAGATAGTTCTTCCAAGCTTGGGACTAAAGCTTCCATCATGGTATTAACCATATTGGCTCCCATAGCCTCTTTGGTATCAACGTTCACGTAAACGATGAGAAAGGCCTCTTTTTCTTCCACTCGCAGCGATTGTGCTCCGCCACCGCGTTTAACGATAGAAGGATGGGCGTCATTTGCCACGGATAATAGCTGCTCAGTGTGTTCTAAGATACGTTTTTGAGCGGCTGCCTTGTCTGTGACGTCATAAAGCGCCACCTGCCCAATCATTTGACGGGAATGAACAGTGGTTTTAAAACCACCTGAACGTTTGATGATTTTAGCAGCAAAACTCGCAGCAGCCACTACTGACGGCTCTTCCGTAACCATTGGCACATTGAAAACTGTTCCATCCACCAGAAAATCAGGCGCCAAAGAAAAGGGTAGCGAAAAAGTGCCTAAGACATTTTCGGTCAATTGATTGGCTATATCTAGGGACAAGCCTTTATTTTCCTTGAGCAGAGCAAGGTTGTCTTGACTGAGTAAGTGGTGGGCGTCTAGCACATCAAGGCGCTCTGGCAACGTTTTTTTGGAGAAGCCTCCCCAGTTTCCTTTAGTTTTTGTCATTTGTTCTTCCATACAATCTTTCGTGTCCAAGGATTTCTTTGAGGGCAAATGGTCCTGTGAGGTAGTCTGCAAAAGTGGCATTACCGTCCGCATCGAGCTGAGCCTCTTCAAAGAAGAGTTTTTCATAAGTCGCAACGCTAAGTGGTTGACGTTGGTTGAGTTCTTGGAGGCGACTGCTGTGGAGTTGCTCTTGAAAGCCATCGACCAAGGTTCCTGTGAAAATTTCAGCCACTGCACCACTGCCATAACTAAAGAAGGCAATGCGGTCACCTGCCGCTAGGTTTTGGCTATTTTCAAGCAAGGAAAGCAGGCCAAGGAAAAGAGAACCTGTGTAGATATTGCCCACTTGTTTGCTGTAAAGAATAGAACTTTCAAAATTGGCTTGGAGTTTTTCTTGCCATTGGGTAGGTAAAGATTTGTCCATGATTTTGCGGAAGCCTTTGAGGGCTAATTTTGGAAATGGCAAGTGGAAGCAAAAGGCAGAAAAATCAGCCAATGAGGTGTCAAAACGTTTTTGAAATTCAGCCCAAGTCGTTTTGAGCATATCAAGGTATTGCTTGGTTGAATACATGCCGTTGACATAAGGGGTTGTTGAATAATTTGGACGCCAGAAATCCATGATATCGCGTGTTTGAGCGACAGAGTTATCATTCAAAAGCAAAATACGAGGATTTTGTGTAACGAGCATGGCTACGCTACCAGCTCCTTGAGTGGGTTCACCAGGGGTATTGGCGCCGTAGCGTGCCACATCAGCAGCAATTACCAAGACTTTTGAGTCAGGGTGTTTTTCAACGTGCAAACGGGCATAATCCAGAGCCGCCGTCGCGCTGTAACAAGCCTCTTTCATTTCGATGCTACGAGCAAAAGGCTGAATGCCCAACAAATGGTGAATGTAAGTCGCAGCTGCTTTACTTTGGTCAATAGAAGACTCTGTCGCGACAATGACCATGTCAATCGTTTCTTTGTCCTCATCACTTAGAATGCTATCAGCCGCTGACGCTCCCAAAGTGATAATGTCCTCAGTAATGGGTGCGATACTGAGGTTTTCCAAAAGCAAACCTTTGCTGTATTTATCAGGGTCAACCCCACGTTCCTTGGCTAAATCATCCATATTCAATAGGTATTGCGTTGTCGCAAAACCAATCTTATCAATACCAACGTTCATTAGTAACAAACCTTTCTTAAATAGAATATTTTTGCGTGGGAGCTTAAAAACAATCACAAGCTCGTCATAATAAAATACATCCTGTCAAAAATGTCCAAAGTTAATTTTATCATAAACTCCCCAAAAAGCCCCACAAAAAACGTATTCATTTTAAGTTTCAAACTAAATAAGAATTTAAGCCATTTATTGGTTTCCTTTGCAATTTTGACACTTTTTAGCTAAAATAAAAAAAGCTAATTTTTGAGAATCGAGGAAAAACACATGACAAAGGCTGATGCCATTTTTAAAGAAAACATCCAAAAAATTATGACAGAAGGGGTCTTTTCAGAAAATGCACGGCCTGTTTACCAAAGTGGCGGGCAAGCCAACTCAAAATACGTAACGGGTGCTTTTGCAGAGTACGATTTGAGTAAGGGTGAGTTTCCCATTACCACTTTGCGCCCTATTCCCATTAAGAGTGCCATTCGTGAGATTTTTTGGATTTATCAAGACCAAACCAACGATTTATCCGTTTTAAATGACAAATACGGTGTGAAATACTGGAACGAGTGGGAAGTTGGACACACAGGAACAATCGGCGAGCGCTACGGTGCCGTAGTCAAAAAACACGACATCATCAACAAAATTTTAAAACAATTGGAAGATAATCCGTGGAACAGACGCAATGTCATCTCGCTTTGGGATTACGATGCTTTTGAGCGGACGGAGGGGCTTTTGCCATGTGCCTTTCAGACCATGTACGATGTAAGGCGTGTAGGCAGCGATATTTACCTTGATGCGACCCTAACCCAACGCTCAAATGATATGTTGGTATCGCACCACATCAATGCCATGCAATACGTGGCTTTGCAGATGATGATTGCCAAGCACTTTGGTTGGAAAGTCGGCAAATTCTTCTATTTTGTCAATAACCTACACATTTACGACAATCAATTTGAACAAGCACAGGAATTATTACGTCGTGATCCAACGGATTGCAAACCAAGACTAGTTTTAAACGTACCTGACGGAACCAATTTCTTTGACATTAAGCCCGATGATTTTGAATTGGTAGATTATGACCCAGTTAAGCCGCAATTGACATTCGATTTGGCCATCTAGGTTTTGGGAAAATGCTCCTGTGATGTTGGATTTCTGAATTTTTTGGAGAAATTTGATAAAATGGAGTTGATGAATGGAAGGATAGTATGACAAAACAACTGATTGCCATTTGGGCAGAAGATGAAAATCACTTGATCGGTGTCGATGGCGGTCTGCCTTGGCATCTACCAAAGGAATTAAAGCATTTTAAAGAAACAACAATGGGGCAGGCTCTGTTGATGGGGCGAGTGACCTTTGATGGCATGGGTCGTCGTGTTTTGCCAGGGCGTGATACCCTTGTTTTGACGCGGGATAAAACCTATCAGGCTGACGGTGTGACCGTTGTTCATAGTCCTGAAGAGGTTTTCCAGTGGTTAGATGAACACGATAAAGACTTGTATGTCGTGGGCGGTAGCCATGTGTACGAACGCTTTTTACCTGATTGCCAGACCCTGATTAGAACAAAGGTTCATGCGACGTTTATAGGCGACACCTACTTCCCAGAAGTGGATATGACAGATTTTAAAACCGTTTCAGAAACGCATTACGACAAAGATGAAAAAAATGCTTACGATTTTACCATTACAGTTCTAGAAAGATAGGAAGAGGATGCAAAGAAGTATTTTTGGTGTATTTACGGCTTTTTTAATGGTTATTTGTATCTTGTGTGCTATCCCAGCACTTAGAAGAAGACGCTATGCCTTGGCTGTTCTTTTGTTTTTAAATGCCTTTACAAACCTAGTAAATACAATCCATGCCTTTTATGGCACGTTATTTTAATGAAATGAAAAGGATAGGTGAAAAAGAGTAACTATGGTTGGAAATCGAACAAATGATGTTAAAGTATATTGTTCTTTCTGTGGGAAAGGACAAGACGAAGTCAAGAAAATCATTGCAGGAAACAATGTGTTCATTTGTAATGAATGCGTGGCTTTGTCCCAAGAAATTATCCGTGAAGAACTGGCGGAAGAAGTGCTAGCGGATTTATCAGAAGTTCCAAAACCAAAAGAATTGATGGCGATGCTTGATGAATACGTTGTCGGGCAAGAATGTGCCAAACGTGCGCTTTCTGTGGCGGTTTATAACCACTACAAACGCGTGGCTTTTGCAGAAAACCGCGATGAAGAAGATGTTGATTTGCAAAAATCAAATATCTTGATGATTGGCCCAACGGGTTCAGGGAAGACTTTCCTTGCGCAAACCTTGGCCAAAACCTTGAACGTTCCATTTGCGATTGCCGATGCGACATCATTGACTGAGGCAGGTTATGTCGGAGAAGACGTTGAAAATATCTTGCTCAAACTGATTCAAGCGGCTGACTTTAATATTGAACGAGCTGAGCGCGGAATTATCTACATCGACGAAATCGATAAAATCGCGAAAAAAGGGGAAAATGTATCCATTACGCGTGATGTTTCTGGTGAAGGGGTGCAACAAGCACTTTTGAAAATCATCGAAGGAACCGTTGCCAGCGTGCCACCACAAGGTGGACGAAAACACCCAAATCAAGAAATGATTCAAATCGATACCAAAAATATCCTCTTTATCGTTGGTGGTGCTTTTGATGGCATCGAAGACATTGTCAAACAACGTTTGGGTGAAAAAGTTATCGGCTTTGGTCAAAACAACCGTAAAATTGCTGATGATGCTTCTTATATGCAAGAAATCATCTCAGAAGATATTCAAAAATTCGGTTTGATTCCTGAATTTATCGGACGTTTGCCAGTCGTTGCAGCGCTTGAAAAATTGACTGCAGATGACTTGGTTCGTATTTTGACAGAGCCACGAAACGCCTTGGTTAAACAATACCAAACCCTTATGTCTTATGATGGTGTTGAGTTAGAATTTGATGACGACGCCTTGCAAGCTATTGCCAATAAAGCTATCGAACGTCGAACAGGGGCGCGTGGTTTGCGTTCTATCATTGAAGAAACCATGATGGATGTTATGTTTGAAGTACCAAGCCAAGAAGATGTCACTAAAGTTCGTATCACGAAAGCGACAGTTGACGGAACGGAAAAACCGATTTTAGAAATTGCGTCTTAAGGAGAGAATGATGACTGAGTATTTAAATACCCATAATGCCTCGCTTCTTTTGAGTGCCGCTAACAAATCGCATTACCCGCAAGATGATTTGCCGGAAATTGCCTTGGCTGGACGTTCTAACGTTGGGAAATCAAGTTTTATCAATACCCTTTTAGGGCGTAAAAACCTTGCTCGGACATCAAGCAAACCAGGAAAAACCCAGCTTTTGAACTTTTACAATATTGATGACAAGCTGCGTTTTGTGGACGTTCCAGGTTATGGCTATGCCAAAGTTTCTAAGACCGAGCGTGCTAAATGGGGCAAGATGATTGAAGAGTATTTGGTGAGCCGTGACAATTTGCGTGCGGTAGTGAGTTTGGTGGATTTGCGCCATAGCCCTAGCGCCGATGATGTGCAGATGTACGAATTCCTTAAATATTACGAGATTCCTGTCATCGTGGTAGCTACGAAAGCTGATAAAATCCCCCGCGGTAAATGGAACAAACACGAGTCTGAAATCAAAAAAACACTGAATTTTGATAAATCAGACCAATTCGTTATCTTCTCATCTGTTGACCGTACTGGCTTAGATGACGCTTGGGATAGCATTTTAAGTGAATTATAAAGGAAAAGATTGGTTTAGCCAGTCTTTTTTTGTTATCGTTTTTGCCTAGCGCTATTGATAGATAAAGACTATTACCCTCCCTGAAAATCTTATGCTATTATAGATGTATACTTATTATAAAAGATGGCGTTTATAGAGAATTATCATTTTTAACACGGGGAACACTTCCAAATACAGGAGGAAATGAAATGAAAAATCAGCAAATGATGGATATTAACAAAAAGAGTACTGCTCTTACACTCATCGGTATAACAGTAATGATATTGTTGACTTTGACAAAAGTTGTTCCTTCCTCAACCATAGCAGGGTATTCCGTATTTGTGGGGATAGTATTTTTCTTTATAGTAGAAGATGTTAGTAAAACACGAGCTTCCGAATCGGGTTTACGTTTCAATACTATCGTCACCGACCTCAAAAAGTCGGGAGTCATTATTTGGATGTTGCTACCGAGTTTAAGTGGTATTGCGGCGCTTGTTGCAGGAAATATCATTTTTGGTGGAGAATTTGTTGCCCATGTAATGGGACGGACGGATTCTATCTTGTCTTTTGATAAGACGGCATTATTGATAGGTCAAGTTATCATTGCAGCATTTGGAGAAGAAATTGCATATAGAGGTTTCTTCTTTGGAAAATCCTTGAAAATATTTCCAATTTGGATTAGTGCCGTAGTATCGTCTATTGTTTTTGCTGCTGGACATATTGCTACTGGAAACATAGGAATTGTAGCTTACGATATTGCTGGTGTGTTCATTGACAGTTTGATTTTTTCGGTAATTTATTATAAGTCTGGAAATTGTGTTATCAGTACCTTTTCACATATTCTTGGCAATACAATATCAATTGTCGCTGTATTTATGTTCTTTTTAAGGAGGTAGGAAAGTTGCTTTATCTCTATATCCATTCCCATAGCACAGATTCGTTTCCGTAAAGCCTTCTTGAAGACACACACTTTAGATGACTTGTCTTTCAAAACACCTTTCACTCCTGTTTTGCCCTATATCACTATTGTGTTGTTGGTGATTTCGATTATCGGTATTGCTTGGGATGCGTCACAACGTGCAGGACTGTATTTTGGCATTCCGTTTGTTCTTTTATATTATGGTTATCATTATTTGCGGTATAAAAAATGGTAGGAGGAAAATAAGCCATGGGAAAATTGGAGGATTTATTAGCCAATCAGGAAGTTATCATCTTAGATGGTGCTTTGGGTACGGAATTGGAAGAGCGTGGCTATGATGTATCTGGAAAATTGTGGTCTGCTAAATACCTTTTGAAAAATCCTCGTATCATTCAGTATCTTCACAGTATTTACCTTCGTTCGGGAGCAGATATTCTGACAACGTCAAGCTACCAAGCAACTGTTCAGGGCTTAACGGATTTTGGTTTATCTGAAAAAGAAGCTCTGGACATCATCGCTTTGACAGTCACCTTAGTCCAGCAAGCTCGTGATGAGTTTTGGCGTACTTTATCAGATGAAGAAAAGGCCAAACGCTCTTATCCCTTGATTGCTGGAGATGTTGGGCCTTATGCCGCTTATTTGGCAGATGGCTCGGAGTACACGGGGCATTATCATCTAAGTAAAGAAGCTTACCAAGCCTTTCATCGTTCGCGTATTCAAACTTTGTTGGCTGCTGGATGCGACTTTTTAGCCATTGAAACCATTCCAAATGTTCATGAAGCCAAAGCTTTGATTGATTTATTGGCGACGGATTTTCCAGAAATAGAAGCCTATCTGTCATTTACAGCACAAGACGATAGCCACATTTCAGATGGCACTCCAATTGAAGTAGTGGCGGATTTGTGTGAGCAAAGTCCTCAGGTTTTAGCTTTTGGCATTAATTATAGCAGCCCGACAGTTATTTCGGGTCTATTGAAACGCATTCGGACAGTATCTCAAAAAACGCTAGTTGCCTATCCTAATTCTGGTGAAGTTTACGACGGTAGCACTCAAACTTGGACTTCAAGTCCTGATGAAGCACGGACCCTTCTTGAAAATAGCAAGACTTGGCTAACATTAGGTGCCCAAATCATTGGTGGTTGCTGCCGTACTAGTCCCAAAGATATTGTTAGTTTGGCGCAAGCTTTTCACAAATAAAAAAAGCCCAACTCAAACGAGTTGGGCTTTTTGGGAGCGTTTAGTGGAAAAGATTATTTTTCGCTAATAACAAGTTCGCCATCTTCCATATCGGCTTTAAGGTGTTTCACATCGGTGTGGTCAAGGTAGAAGTCAGTGATTTTATCACGGATTTCTTGTTCAATGACACGGCGAAGTGGACGGACACCCATGGCTTCATCGTAACCTTCTTCGATAAGGTGTTCTTTAGCTGCGTCACTAACAACCAAATCAATACCTTTCTTAGCGATAGTCTCGCTGACTTCATCAAGCATCAAGTTGACAATATCTTTCAAATCTTCCTTAGTCAAATGAGAGAATTCGATGATACCATTGAAACGGTTAAGAAATTCTGGGCGGAAGTAAGGAGCGATACGGTCCATAATCTCCATATCTTTTTCAGCGTCACCAGTTAATGATTCATGACCAAAACCAGCATTTGATGTCGCAATGATAACCGTATTCTTGAAGTTAATGGTGTTACCTTGACCATCTGTCAAACGACCATCGTCTAAGACTTGAAGAAGAAGGGTGATGACTTGAGGGTCTGCTTTTTCAATTTCATCCAAAAGGACGATAGAGTAAGGATTACGACGAACACGTTCCGTCAAAGTGTTGTTGTTGTCATCGTAACCAACGTAACCAGCGGTTGTACCAATTAATTTAGAAACGGCTGTACGGTCAGAGTACTCAGACATATCCAAACGAATGATGGCATCTTTTGAACCAAACATATCAAAGGCTAGTTGTTTAGCAAGTTCGGTTTTACCAACACCAGTAGGACCGACAAATAAGAAGCTACCAATTGGGCGATTACCTTCGTCAAAACCAGCACGGTTACGACGGATAGCACGAGCAACAGCTTCAACAGCTTCGTCTTGACCGATGACTTTACCTTTCAAACGGCTAGCCAATTCTTTCAAACGTTCAATATCACTAGCACCCATATTAGATACAGGCACACCAGTCAAACGTTCAACAGATTCAGCCACATCGTTAACCGTAGCAGTTACTTTTTGACCTTCAGTGTGGTTGTCAATTTGTTTTTGAAGGGCTTCAATACGTGTCTTCGTATTAAGTGCTAATTCATAATCTTCATTAGCAACAGCTTGTTCTTGTTTATCTTTTTGTTCTGCAATTTCTTTTTCAAGTGTTTTGACATCTGTGACAGGATGTTGTGCAGCCAAGTGAGCAGCTGTCATATCAATCAAGTCAATAGCTTTATCAGGTAAGCTACGTTGTGGGATGTATTGGATAGAAAAATCAACGGCAGCTTTCAAAACATTGTCAGGAAGGACAACGTTGTGGTGCTTTTCATACAAATCACGAATACCCATCAAGATGTTAAAGCTATCTTCAGCAGAAGGAGCATTTACTTTAACTTCATTGAAACGACGAGCAAGAGCTGCGTTCTTCAAAATAGTGTTACGGTATTCGTCTTGAGTAGTAGCACCTATAACGGTCAATTCACCACGAGAAAGAGCGGGTTTCAAAATATCAGCCAAACCTTTAGAGCCAGAGTCACCGCCAGTAGAACCAGCACCTAAAATTTGATGGATTTCATCAAAGAATAAGATGATGTTTCCAGCGTCTTTGACTTCTTTAACGAGGTTTTGTATGTTTTCTTCAAAAGCACCACGGTATTGTGTACCAGCTTCAAGACCAGAGATATCAATTGAAATGATTTCTTTATTCTTAATAGCAGCAGGGACATCACCATTGACAATAGCTTGTGCTAAACCTTCAACAACGGCTGTCTTACCAACACCAGCATCACCGACTAAAACGGGATTGTTCTTTGTACGACGTGATAAGATTTCAGCTGTTTCTTGAATTTCTTTATTACGACCAATAACAGGGTCCAATTCGTTAGCGCGAGCACGTTCTGTCAAGTTAGTACCAAGTTTTGCAAGGATACCATCTTGTTTAGGAGCGTTAGCAGCAGCTTGTTCTTGGTATTCTTCGTTACTAGGAAGTTTACCTGTCTTACGATAAGCAGCAAATTCTTCAGGTGTTACTTCACGTCCATTGATAAGATAACGTTTATTTTCAGAATTATATCCGCCCATGTTTCCCATGAGTTGATTGAAAATATCGTCCATTCCTCCAAAAGGATCTCTTCCATAAAAATCACGACTTGCCATAATCTATTACCTCTCTTCATATAAATGATATTATAGTACGATTTTAAACAAAAGGTGATATGCGATACAAAATCTCTTTTTTGGACTAGATCAATAGCTTGATAAGGCTTGGTTGATTGTCTTTTCTCAATCACCTTTATAGTATTATCATATAGCATATTCTCTTAAAAGTCAACAAAAAATACTCAAAAAATGTAAAAAAAGTAATACTATAATATGATTCGGAGCTAAAAACCTATATTTTTATAGGAAAGAGACGGTGTTATTAAAAAGAGAAAGTTTCCTAAAATAGCAAAAAAGATAAAAAAGTGGGCGTAATGGGTTGACAAGTCATCAAAAAGACGATATACTGATTAAGGTTTTATGATAAAACTGACCTAAGACAGCAGGGGAGCCGTGCTCATAATATTCCTGCCGAGGCACAAAACGTAATGAGAATAACGTATTTGTACTTTCGTGTCTAGGTTTAGGTGCGTTTTTTTGTGCCTATCCCAAAAATAATAACGGAGGTAAAACTAATGAGTGAAGCAATTATCGCTAAAAAAGCTGAGCAAGTTGAAGCTGTTGCTGAAAAAATGAAAGCTGCTGCATCTATCGTTGTTGTAGATTCACGTGGTCTTACAGTTGAGCAAGATACAGTTCTTCGTCGCAATCTTCGCGAAAGCGGTGTTGAGTTCAAAGTTATCAAAAACTCAATTTTGACTCGTGCAGCTGAAAAAGCTGGTCTTGACGATATGAAAGATCTTTTCGTTGGACCATCAGCAGTAGCCTTCTCTAACGAAGATGTTGTTGCTCCCGCTAAAATTATCAATGATTTTGCGAAAGATGCTGAAGCACTTGAAATCAAAGGTGGTGCAATCGAAGGTTCTGTTTCTTCAAAAGAAGAAATCCTTGCCCTTGCTACATTGCCAAACCGCGAAGGACTTCTTTCTATGCTCCTTTCTGTACTTCAAGCGCCAGTTCGCAATGTTGCTCTTGCAGTCAAAGCAGTTGCAGACAGCAAAGAAGACGCAGCTTAATGCAAAAAGTAGCCTAGTGCTATATTAATTTATTAAAAAACATATACTATTTTTTGGAGGAATCTATAATGGCATTGAACATTGAAAACATTATTGCTGAAATTAAAGAAGCTTCAATCCTTGAATTGAACGACCTTGTAAAAGCTATCGAAGAAGAATTTGGTGTAACTGCAGCTGCTCCTGTTGCTGTAGCTGCTGGTGGTGCTGCTGATGCTGGTGCTGCTAAAGACTCATTTGACGTTGAATTGACTTCAGCTGGTGACAAGAAAGTTGCTGTTATCAAAGCTGTACGTGAAGTTACAGGTCTTGGTCTTAAAGAAGCTAAAGCTCTTGTTGATGGTGCACCTGCTAACGTTAAAGAAGGCGTTGCAACTGCAGAAGCTGAAGAAATCAAAGCTAAACTTGAAGAAGCTGGAGCTTCTATCACTCTTAAATAAGAGTCACATCATAATTAGATTGCGGAATCCCTATTTACCAGTCTTTGAGAGCGATAAGCGATTGATAGAAACTGATAAATTGATTTGGTTTCCTGCCAAAAATCCTGCCAAAATTTCTTTGGCAGGATTTTTGTTTTAATAAATTATCGGGGGGTAGACATTAAATTGTCTACCCCTTTTTTGCGTTTTGGAGGTAATTATGCAAAAGAAGGAACAATCATCACGCCAAATCGTGATGTGTCATCTCGCGTCTATCTTGGGAGTTGATATTGAGAAAGCAACTCAGCTAATTGATGAAATGGAACAAGTAGGTTTAATCCGATTTGATGAATTTGGAAATGTTGGAATATTAGTCTTGGAGGGACAATCATGAAACGTATTACCGCTAATCAGTATCAGACATCAGAGCGATATTATAAACTCCCTAAAGTTTTGTTTGAGAGTGAACGGTATAAGGATATGAAACTGGAGGTTAAGGTAGCCTACGCGGTTTTAAAAGATCGGTTGGAGTTGTCTTTGAGTAAAGGCTGGATTGATGAGGATGGGGCAATTTATTTGATTTATTCCAATTCAAATCTGATGGCACTTTTAGGCTGTTCAAAGTCAAAATTACTCTCTATCAAGAAAACCTTACGTGAATATGGCTTAATTGATGAAGTCCAACAGTCTTCTAGTGAAAAAGGTCGAATGGCAAATAAAATTTACTTGGGGGAATTAGAACATGAACCTACCCCAGTCTCCGATTCAAACGGGGCTAGTGTTAAAAAAACACCAGGGGGGTCTCAAAGAAAGACGGGGCCGGTCTTAAATTCAGCCCCTAGTGAGACTGAAGGAAGTGAGACTAAATATAGTGAAACTGAAGGGAGTGATTTCCTTATTGAGGACGAGGAGGAGATTCAGCTAGTAGATGACAAACAAGAAGAAAACTTTACTCAAAAAGTAGATGCTGTGACCAAGTACGATCGAGACTATATTTGGGGTTTGGTTCATGACCAGTTAAGACAGACAGGTCTATCTCAATCGGCTAGTGACTATGCCATGATTTATTTTAGTGACCGTTATCAGTATGCTTTGGAACATATGCGATTTGCTCGGTCAGCGGAAGTGATAGCTGAATACGTGTTTAATGGAGTGCTGTCAGAGTGGACCAAGCAATTGAGACGACAAGAAGTAAAGGGAGGTGATTAAGATGATTTGGTGGATACTAAGCGGAATCTATTCGGATTTTTGCGGATACCAATACTTTCAAATGGTTTTCAAGAGATATACAAGGGGATGTGATAGACTTTGTACAGTTAGTGGCAGGAGTGTCTTTCAAAAAAGCCTTGTCTTACCTTGAAACTGGAGGCTTTGAACAAGCTAAGGTGATTGAAGAAACTTATCAACCCTTCCAATATCATTTGCGTGAAGAACCCTTTCAGCAAGCACGTACTTACTTGAATGAAGTTCGTGGCCTAAGTGATGAGACTATAAATACCTTTGGTAGACAAGGATTGCTTGCTCAAGCTACTTATCATTCGGAGTCAGCATTAGTGTTTAAAAGCTATGACCATAATGGGACCTTACAGGCCGCAAGCCTTCAAGGTCTCGTTAAGAATGAAGAAAGACACAAACGTGGCTATTTGAAGAAAATCATGAAAGGCTCTCATGGCCATGTCGGTATTAGTTTCGATATTGGGAATCCTAAACGACTCATTTTTTGCGAATCAGTTATCGATATGATGAGTTATTATCAACTTCACCAAAAGCAGATATCAGATGTTCGCCTGGTGTCAATGGAAGGAATAAAACTTTCAGTGATTGCTTATCAGACCTTGCGTCTAGCAGCAGAGGAACAGGGGAAATTGGCATTTCTAGATACAGTAAAACCAAGCAGACTTAGCCATTATCTTCAGGCAATACAAGAGACGACAACCTTTTTTCAAACTCATTCAAACGTGCTAACATTGGCTGTTGATAACGATGAGGCAGGAAGAGAATTTTGTCAGAAACTGTCAGATAAAGGACTTCCAATCACCAAAGATTTACCACCATTGCAGGGACTGGAAACAAAGTCAGATTGGAATGATATTGTGAAGCAACAGAAGGAAATATCCTTAAGCAATCTTATTCAGTCAGCCCAGATACAAGCCATTAAGAATCATCCTCCACCAAAACGAGAGCGTGCTATGGAATTGTGATAACAAAATCAAGTCCGCTATCATAATCTAGAAAGGGACAAGGAGGACACCCTATGAGTGTGATTGAACGTCTGGCTGAAAAAGTAGCTAGGCAAGAAGAAAAGGTCTCACGTGAGACAGAGAAATTGGAACACTATCGTGACCAACTACAAACAGCTATGTACAGTACCTTTATCAAACGGCAACAATCTAGTCAGTTGTCATTTCATGAAGCACTAGAGCAAGCCTTTGGTAAAGAAACCACACTACACTCAAATTACAGAAATGAGGATACAGAATGAGTAAAACATGGAATTTTGATCAGCCACTAGACGATGTGAAACCAACATCGTCCCATGAAGAACGAGCTAAAATCGCAGCACTCTTCCATAAACAGGATGAAAAACCAATTGAAGAAGTAGACTATGTGGCTGCTTTTGAACAACAACAAAAGGAGTCAAAATATAAAGATGACCAAACGCTCGCATCAACCGTTAAACAAAGTCAGCCGAAGAAGGTAAATATCACAAGTGACTATAAACAACACTTGGCTGATACCATTGCACAAAATAACAAGGATATTTCAGCCTGTCAAAAGCAAATTGAAGAACTTCATCAATTGATTGATGAAAAGAAAATCCAAAATAAAAAGTTGCAGGCTATTTCAGTAGCCATTGATGATTTATAAGTCAGGTAGTCCTATGCGGGCTACCTTTTTACAATTGAAGGAGAAGATAATGAAATTTTTTCAAAAGAAAAAACAGAACCAGGATCAATTTAAACGACTGATTCATCGACTATCTGAGATGTCAGATACTGAATTAACCAAAGTAGAACAACTCCTAGATGTGGTTTTTGATACAAATTTTAAGCCTGATAGGAACGTTGAATTATCTCAAAGCGTTATAAACGATGAGGAACAAAGTCTTGATAAGTCGATCCAAGAAGCGAAAAATAAACTTAACATGGAACAATTCGAAAAAAACATTGAGAGATTTAGACAAGGTAGGCGAGAGAGCAATAATAACAAATAACAGACCAATTATTTTGGCCTGTTTTTTGAAATATGTGTCATCGTTGAATCGTAACAGTATAGCCTAACTAGATTATTATCTCGTGAAGGTTCAACATTGAACATAAAATAATGGTCCTGATAATCTTTAGCGTTTTCTTTGTTCAATTTGAAATAGGATTTTTGAGATTTGGCCATGGCAAGCATAATATCATCTGTTAAGAAAGTAAGTGGAGGGTTCTGTTGCAAAGTTTTAAATCTACTACCAAATAAGGTAGAATAATAGAAAAAGATAGCAGGAGGAATGACGATGAATCCTTT
>ERZ791917.233-NODE-233-length-73054-cov-5.477020_pt1 | contig 73054 bp, 72 predicted proteins | sample MGYA00510138_ERZ791917 | MGnify/ENA primary metagenome ERZ791917 (study PRJEB30046, sample SAMN00792102) | human gut metagenome | study: EMG produced TPA metagenomics assembly of the A metagenome-wide association study of gut microbiota in type 2...
GAGGATAGGAAGCTGCCGCGCGAGATAAGAGTCAGACGGAAGTCTGGCTCTTTTTTTGCTTGGATATTTAAGAAATGTCTTGACATTAGCAAATAAATATTATAAAGTTAAACTAACAATTAAATCACGTGTTATATCAAGAGCTAGTGAGTGATTACACACTTTGACCTAGCAGCAACCTGCCGACCGGTAAGGTGCTCCACTGTAAACGGATATACGTCACTTAACCGTGTTCGTATATCGAGCACGGTTTTTTTGCGACAAAGTCCCAGTGACGTTAAACAGGAGAAACAGATGTCAAGTATACTAGATGATCAACTACGATTAATGGCTTTAAAGCAATACGGGTTAATTAAATCAATTAAAACACCCGACATTTCTGAAGAGGATTTAAGATTAATACTGAAAAATACAGAAAATAAAACTATTAAACAATTAGCAGCTGAAAAGCTACTTAAAAAAACCAACCTTTATACAGTGGATTTAGAATTAATACTGAAAAGTACAGAAAATGAAACTATTAAACAATTAGCAACTGAAAAGCTACAATATCTTAATTCGCATCCCAGATTAGGTGTGGCAGGTTCCATAGCGAGAGCAAATAGGTTGGGCAGGTTCCATAGCGAGAGCACAAAGGATTAATGGCCTGAAATACAGATATAAGGTCCTGATGAAAAAGTTGAAATTCGGGATATTTTACATAATGCTAATTAATCTGATGGGACACTCAAAATGGTCCTGGATGAATGCCTACCGGAACCGCTACGGGCTGATCCGCGACGATATCCACACCCAGAAGAAGACCTTGAAGAAGTCAGCCTACTGGTACCGGAAGCTGAGTGATACTAACGAACTCGACGCCGATTAAGAAAGCGCATCGACAAGCTTTGCCGAAAAGTTTACAATGAAAGCGGTAAAGGAAAAAGTTTTTCAAGGAGAATCAAAAGAGATGGCAGAACCATTATTTTTGGAACCAGTTTTTCATGAAAAAATCTGGGGTGGCACTGGCTTAAAAGAAGAATTTGGCTACCAGATTCCTAGCGACCACACCGGTGAAGCTTGGGCAATTTCCGCCCACCCGCATGGCCCGGCAACGATCAAGAACGGCCCTTACAAGGGGATGAAGCTGAACGAGCTCTGGGACCAGCACCGGGAACTTTTCGGCAATGCCAAGGGGGAGGTTTTCCCGCTTCTGACCAAGATTTTGGATGCCAACCAGGACCTGTCCGTCCAAGTCCACCCGGACAATGAATACGCCAGAATCCACGAAGGGGAGCTGGGCAAGACTGAATCCTGGTACGTGATTAAGGCCAAGCCAGACGCCAAGCTCTACTACGGCCACAATGCCCAGACTCGGGAAGAATTCGCTGAAATGGTGAAAAACGGGGAATGGAAGAAGCTCTTACGGACTGTCCCGGTGCATGAAGGGGACTTCTTCTACGTACCACATGGCATGGTGCACGCTGTCGGCAGCGGCATCATGGTTTTGGAAACTCAGCAGTCCAGCGACACCACCTACCGGATGTACGACTTTGACCGAGTAGACAAGAAGACAGGCAAGCTGCGCCAGCTCCACTTGCAGCAGTCAATCGACACGGTGCAGGTGCCGTTTGAAATGCCAAAGCTCAACAATGAAGAATGGGATGTTGGCGGCGTTCACGTGACTCAGTTCGTGATGGCGGAATATTTCGGCGTCTTCAAGCTGGATGTTCGCGGCAAGGGCGACTTTGAGATCAAGGATGGCAAGTACCGCTTGCTGTCAGTCTTGGACGGATCTTGCGACTTGACGGTCGACGGGCAGGCTTACCCGTTGAAAAAAGGCGATCATCTGATTTTGCCAACAACGATTTCCTGTTATACTTTAGATGGTCAAGCAAAGATTATCGCTTCCAAACCAGGCGATGAAGCTTAAAAGAAAAAATCGAGAGTTAACAGAAGCATAGGTGAGAATATGACAGATACTTTTGTAGGTAGTATTGAAGCCGGCGGCACCAAGTTTATCTTGGGCGTGCAAAACGTTGAGACTGGGGAAACCACTGCAACCAAGCGGGTGCCAACCACGACTCCGGCGGAAACTCTGGAAGCCTGCCGGGACTTCTTCAAGGAGAACCCAGTCAAGGCTATCGGGATCGGCTCTTTTGGCCCGATCGACATCGACCCGAAGTCAGCAACTTTTGGCTACATCTCCAAGACCCCAAAGGCTGGCTGGTCAAATACTGAACTGAAGGGCTACTTTGAAAAGGAATTGGGCGTGCCAGCCGTTTTGACGACTGACGTCAACGCTTCCTGCTACGGGGAATACATTGCCCGCGGCCGGGATGATGAAAAGACCTACCTTTACATCACCATCGGGACTGGCGTTGGGGCTGGTGCCATCCAGCAAGGCCACTTCATCGGCTACACCAACCACTCAGAAATGGGCCACATGCGCATTCCTAAGCGGGCGGACGACAAGTATGAAGGCGGCTGTCCTTTCCACCACGACGCCTGTGGGGAAGGCCTGACGGCTGGCCCGACCATCAAGGGCAGAACCGGGATTCCTGGTGAAGACCTGGACCGCAGCCACCCAGTCTTTGACTTAATTTCCTACTACGTGGCAGAGATGCTCTACAACATCTACCTGACCATCCGGCCAGACGTCATAGTTGTCGGCGGGTCAGTCTTGAACGAAGGCGACATGCCAGCGGTCAGAAAGTACTTCGCGGAAATGAACAACGACTACGTTGCCCTGCCGGACCTGGACGAACTGATCGTGCGGCCAATCGTGGCCAACAATGGTTCAGCTACCCTGGGCTGCTTTGAAATGGCCAAGGACCTGCTTAAGTAAAAAGCAAAAAAAGATAATAGCACTAAAAAACCAGCCCAAGCAATAGCTTGAGCTGGTTTTGTTATGGGTTTTATTCTTGATAATGTTCCGAGGTAACAATATACACGAATGAGCTCTTTTCCTGACTGGCCAGCCAGCGCATTCTGATCTTGAATTCCAGGCCGCTGGCTTCATAACTGGCCGAAATTGCCCGGTCCTTCCCCTGGCAGCGGTCCATCTGCTCTAACAGGAATTTATCCATGGCTTGTGTCTGAGTAATCTTTTCAGCCAGCGACTGCTGGTTGCCTCCCGTTGCCTCCAAGACGCGTTTAAGAGCGTGATTGAAGTAAAAATAGTTTATGTTATCTCCATCTTTTTCAACGATGGCCATCGGCACGTTGATATTTTCACCCAGGCTGGAATTCTGTTCCGCCTGGCTGTGGATCGGATTGGATAAAACGTTGACCCGGTCGATCTGGCTGTAGTAGTCGCTTAAGCTGATATCTTCCAGCTGGTCGCCAGCTTTGCTTAGGAACTGCCACAATTCCTCCGGCTGCATGGAAACCGCGAAGAGGTAGCCCTGCTGGTACTGGCAGCCAATCTCCTTGAGGAAGTCTGACTGGCTCCGGCTCTCGATCCCCTCGCATAAAGTATCGATGCCCAGCCGCTTGGACATGTCGACGATTTCTGAAATGATAATCTTGCTCTGGGAGTTTTCGGTAAAGTTTTCCAAAAAGCCCATGTCGATCTTCAGCAAATCGAAGTCGAAGTCCTTCGGGTTGTTCATGCTGGAGTAGCCGCTGCCAAAGTCGTCCAGCCAAATCTGGTAGCCCAGGTCATGCAGCTGGGCGATGATCTCTTTCAGCTGGTCTGGGGCAGTGACAATGACTGATTCCAAAACCTCGATCTTCAGATACTTGCTTGGAATCTGGTACTGGGTCCGGATCTTCTCAATTTCCGCGACAATATCGCAGGAGTTGAAGTCAACTGGTGAGATGTTGACGGAAATTACCGGGATCGGCAGGCCCATCCGCTGGCAGCTTTGCTGCAATTGGCAGACCTGGCGGAAAATCTCCAAATCCAGCAGGTGGATCAAGCAGGCCTCTTCCAGAATCCCGATGAACTGGTCGGGCGGAATTGCCCCCCGTTTAGGGTCATTCCACCGGGCCAGAGCCTCAAAGCTGCGAATCTGCCCGGTCAAGCTGCGGATAACTGGCTGGAAGAAGGGCTTGATATCTCCATCAGCCAGGGCCTGCTTGAAGTTGATCAAGACAAAGTCCCGCCGGTCATAAAAGTCCTGGACTTCCGGCCCGTAGATGCAGTAGACCCGCTGGCGGTCAGATCCGATCAGGCGCATGGCCCGCCGGGCCATGTCGACCGTAGCGATAGCGTCCTCTTTGCCGTCCTTGGTCTGGTAGATCCCGGCCTTGATCCCAATAGAGTCGATCGAGGCTACTTTTTCAGCAATAGCCTTGATCTTTTGCTTGGCCTCACTCAGCGGGATGCAGGTTAAAAGGACAAAGTTGTCTTCCGTGTAGCGGACTAAGACGTCATCTTCCTGGTTGAAAAAGTCCCGCAAAACCCGGGAAATGGTCCGGAGCAGGTCATCCCCGCCCTGGTAGCCAAAGCGGTCATTGTAGCTGTGCATGCTGGAAATGTTGAACAGGATAACCAGGGGGTGCTGGTTCTTCATGGCCAGCTTCTTAAGAAAGTTACCCGCGAAATTGTGGAAATAGTTGGCGTTTGGCAGGCCGGTGATTTCGTCGGTAAAGAAGTTGGCTGCCCGGTCCCCGGTCTTCATGGCCTGCTTTTCAGCGTACATCTTGCTGTCGGCCTGTTTTAAAAGGTCAGTCATGGGGATTTTCTCCTTAGGCAGGTGGATGTAGCCAGTTGCTACCTGCGGAGCGGATTGCAAATGCTCGATCCGGCTGTAGTAGCCGATCCGCTCGCGGGTCAGCTGGACCAGCTTGTCGGCCTGCTTGTCGTCAGTAACCGTGATGACTGCCAAAAATTCGTCACCTCCGTAGCGGCAGACGATCCCGTCATTGCCAGTCTGCAGGACGTCGTCCAGGGCCTGGCCGATAGCCCGGATAGCATTGTCGCCTTCCACGTGCCCGTAGACGTCGTTGACTGATTTAAGCCCGTTCATGTCGATCATGAAGAGGTAGTACTGGTCGCTGACGCCCTCTTTCCAGATGTCGTCGATGTATTCCTTGAGGTTCTCCCGGTTTCTCAGCCCGGTCAAGCTGTCGATAGTTGCTTCCTTAATAGAGAAGTTCAGCTGGTAAAGGAAGTTGAAGGTAAAGTAAAAAGTTACTGCGTAAGAGTAAAGCGGCAGGGCTGTCGGCAGCATGACTTCAATAAAGCCGAAGCCCGTCATCAAGAGTGGATAGAAGCTCAAGACCAGGTAGTAGTGGCCTAAGCCGTTCTTCCGGTTGATTAAGGCATTGTAGGCCGTAACCCCGAAGACAAAGGTGGAGTAGCCAATTGGTAAAAGCAGGAAGAGGGTGGAAAAGAAGGGAGTAAAGGCATTGATGCCGTTAGCGGAAAAAATCAGATTTGGCGCGAAGAGGGAACAAACAAGGTCAAAAATAGAGATCGCGATCGGCAAGCCCAGAACAATCCGGTTCTGCCGCTTGTCTTTAGCCAGGGGCAGTTCGATCTTGCAGGCAACGAACATCAAGGTAGTATAGCTGAGGATGTTCAGAGTGATCGCCAAACAAAGACTGGCGAAATTGACCAGAGCTTCATTGCTAGGCAGGATGCGGTTCATCATAAGAGTCCGGGTCCCATCTAAAAAGAGGTAGGTGGCCTGGACGATCAAACTGACGTTGAACCAGTAGTGTGGGTGGTTGTGGTGCTTGATCTGTAATGATGATTTTAATAGCAATAAGATTATAGTTACGCAGAAATATTCAGAGACCGCATAGGCAAATGCTCTAGTAAGTTGCATGGCTTTCTCCCTATAAAATACGACATGGTCCTTAATTAATATAATAACTCATTTACCATAACAATAGGACTTAGCGGATTAAAAGGATTGATTAGAAAATTAGATGTTAGCGCTTTTAATTCACGCGGGAGTATGTTATATTTTTAACTTGGAATGGATGTCCTCAATTCTTCATAATATAAGGGTTATCCACAGTTAAGTAGGTTGCTTTGAATACAGGGAAAGGCAAAATGGAAGAAGTTGAAGCGGTACTTAAGCGCCTGCTGGCAGGCCGGGTCTGGTCAGCCAGTTTGGGCCGGGAGCTGGAGAGCAAGAGAATCTGTTTGAGCGATTTGCTCTTGGACAAGCAAAGAAAGAATGTGATCAAGCCAGCTGACGTCACTTTAATCCGCCAGGCCCTGGGTGAACTGCAAAAGAATTTTCAGGAAGAAGTCAAGCGGGTCTTGCTGACTGAGCCGGAGCTGGCTTCTGATGCTGACCGGCTGGCCTGGCTGCTCCTGCAGCTTTTTGCCAAGAAAAGAAAGCGGGTCCGGGACTTGACGGCTGACCAACTGGCTCTCCTGCAGACTGAAGAGGCTAAGAAATACGTCCTTTTTTATGGGCCGCGGGTCTATTTCCGCAACAACGCCTGCTTTTTGACCAATACTTTCCCGGCAGAACTGGTCCACATCAACGACCTTGCCGGGCTTAAAGGACAGCCTGCAGCTTTTTCTGCCTTGTTGCAGGGAGAAGAAGTGGATGGGGAAGAACTCAGGAGCTGGCTTGACCTCTTCGGTCCCTTGTATGAAGAGAAATATTTCGGCAAACACTACGGACCAGGCGTGGAACTGGCGGGTTTTCAAATCTCTAGCGGGAAAAGAGATCCCCGGATCTACTATGTCCTGCGCTACCTGCTCAAGGATAAAGAGACAGAGTCAGAAGCAGAAGAAAGATCGAAAAATTTGGCCGCGATTCCTTTAAAGACGATCCTAAGGCGGAATTTAGTCCGCCACGAGGCCTTCAAATGATGACGGTTTACAGCCGGGAGTATTACCAGGCAGGATTAGCCGAAGGAAAAATCAAGGCCAAAAAGCTGGACAAGTACCGGCTGGGACCGGACTTTATTCTGGCTTATGACCTGGGGCCAGCTGCTTCTTACCGGACCTTGCTGATCGACCGGAAGCAGGGGGAGATTGTCTTAAAGACCACGACCAAGACCCTGCTGGCCCACTTCGTCAACGAAGACCTGCCTGGCGGCTACCCCTTACAGGACAAGCTCTACAAGCTCCTGGGGATCCGGGAGCAGCACGTGATTTCAGCGGGGCACGGGGCGCTTTTTTCCCCGGAATCCTTCCACGCCGGCCTGGTGGACCTGGTGGCCCTGCAGCAGATGCGGGGGATGGAAGCCTGTCAGGACGGGATGCTCATGACCGACTTGGCCGGGGTCAACTGCTATTTCTTTCAGGTAAAGCGCGGTTATGCCAATGCCAGCCGGCAAGTGGAAGAAGCGGTTGAGCACAATGCCCTTTACTGCAGTCTTTTTCATGGTCTGGCTGGCCAGGTGGGCTGCCCGGTTTGCCGGCAAGGTGACTGGAACCTGCTCTACGGCCCCAGCTACCAGCAGGCGGTTGAGGCTGACCTGGCTGGCCGGGTCCCGTCTTTAAAGCAGCTTTTAGCTGAGATCAAGGCAGAGGAGAAGGCAGTCTTAAAGCAGATCCTGCTGGATGAACTCGGCCTGCCTCTTTTGCCAGATGATTTAGACTATGCCTTAAAGCATGCTGAGAAAAAGCTCTTGTTCAGAATATAACGAAAAGCCCCCGCGGTCGCGGGGGCTTTGCTTTGTTTCTTTATAATAATTCAGGCCAACTGCCGGCGGAGTTTCTCCAGGGCCTGCTTCTTAATCCGGCTGGCCGTCCGGTAGGGAATATTCATTAAGTTGGCCGTTTCCTTGAGGCTGCGCCCAGCCAGGAGGTTCTGGCCCAAAAGCAGCTTTTCACTAGTTGACAGCTTCTTCCAGGCTTCCTTAAGAAGCAGATTATGCTGGTCGGCCTGACCAACAAAGGCAGCAGCCAGCAGCGGTTCGTCGTGGTCTCTTTGCCGCTTTCTCTGCCGGAGCAGGTCAAGGATCCGCCAGTAGACCTTGCGGAAGGCCAGCTTGTCAGCTTCTTCTTGCGGCTGGTCAGCCATTTCTTGCAGGCATTGGGCGTAGACGATCAGGCCTTCTTGAAAAAGGTCCTCGTAATCGGCACACTTCCGGTAGACATGGGCCGTTTTCAAGGCTCCGGCGACTAATTTCCGCCTTTCCCAGGCTTGGTCCATTGCTTGATTGATTTGCATGTTCATTTTTTCGCACTCCTTAATTTTTTCTTGCTCGGCGCCTTGCAAGTATTAGCTTAAGGGCTTTGCCAAAGGAGTGCTGACCAGGAGCAAGGGACTAAAAAGCCCGTTTTTCTGCCCTTTACACTTTGAAGAAAATGTAAGAACGGCTGTTTAAGGGCGTGTTTAGGGGCTGAATCCTGGTAAAAAATAAAAGTTTTCCTAGGAGAAAAGCAAGAAAGTCGTCATAGATCATTCATACTTCCCCCGTATTATTTAAGCCATAGATCAAGAGATCTTGATCTATAATTCCATACCTTTTTTATTCTTTCCAAGACAGCAAATTATGCGGCCTCCGGGCCGCATCTATATCTATTTTTTTACGCGAAAAAGCGCTGGACGTCGCGGTCCAGCGCTTTTTTCTTTTATGTTTACTTCGTAGTCTTCTTTACGTTCTTCTTAGTGCTCTTTTTAGTTGCCTTCTTTGAAGCCTTCTTAGTGCTCTTTTTAGTTGACTTCTTTGAAGCCTTCTTGGTGCTCTTCTTAGTTGACTTCTTTGAAGCCTTTTTGGTGCTCTTCTTAGTTGACTTCTTTGAAGCCTTTTTAGTGCTCTTTTTGGTTGACTTCTTTGAAGCCTTCTTGGTGCTCTTCTTAGTTGCCTTCTTTGAAGCCTTCTTGGTGCTCTTCTTAGTTGCCTTCTTTGAAGCCTTCTTAGTGCTCTTTTTAGTTGCCTTCTTTGAAGCCTTCTTGGTGCTCTTCTTGGTAGTTTTCTTTGAAGCCTTCTTAGTGCTCTTTTTAGTTGACTTCTTTGAAGCCTTCTTGGTGCTCTTCTTAGTTGCCTTCTTTGAAGCCTTCTTGGTGCTCTTCTTAGTTGCCTTCTTTGAAGCCTTCTTAGTACTCTTCTTAGTTGACTTCTTTGAAGCCTTCTTAGTGCTCTTCTTAGTTGACTTCTTTGAAGCCTTCTTGGTGCTCTTCTTAGTTGACTTCTTTGAAGCCTTCTTGGTGCTCTTCTTAGTTGACTTCTTTGAAGCCTTCTTAGTACTCTTCTTGGTAGCCTTCTTGCTAGTGGCTTTCTTAGTGTCGGTAGTCTTCTTAGTGTCAGTGGCGGTCTTCGCACTAGTGTCTGGAGTCAAGCTGCCCAAAACCAGAACGGCTGAAACGGCAGAACCCGCGTGGGCGCTAACTTCGAAGCTGATTTCGCCCTTGCCTTCCTTGTAGGCGCCACCGGCAAAAGTGTAGGTTGCAGTCTTGTCGGCGTTGTTAGTGCGAGTGCCGGCTACGCCGTTCATAGTAACCTTGTCCAAAACAGCCGCGCCAGCTGCGGAAACAGTCAGCTTTACAGCGCTAACCTTACCGCCGGTAACAGTTACGCTAACGTTTTTGCCTAGGTATGAGCCAGCCATTGAAGTCTTAGTGGTGTCGCTGGCGTTCAAGTATTGAGCGCTGGCTGTGTAGGCGCCGTCCGTAGCATCAAAAACGATGTCGGCGCTGTTGGTCATCTGGCCCATTGGAGTGGCTACCACGAAGCTTACCGTGCCTTGACCAGCCTTGTAGGCCTTGGCAAAAGTAAAAGTTACTGAGCTGTCAGAGTTAGTCGTGCTTATGCCAGCCACGCCGTTGATGGTCATGGACTTGATCATGGCCGCTGATTCCTTAGAAACAGTGAGAGACAAGGTGTCGCCGGAAACAGTGGCTGAGCTTGGCAAAAAGCGGCTGGCTGATGAGGCGTCAGTAGTGCCAGTCTTGTACAGCTTAAAGCCAACAGTGGCTGACTTAACGGTTTGAGTTTGGGTCGTTGCCGCAAAGGCTGATGCAGCTGGTGCTAGCGGTGCGGCCAGGCCCAAAGCAAGTGATAATGAGGCAAGAATAGTTGCAGTTTTCTTCATTTCTTTTTTCTCTCTTCAATCAAAATTTGAATATTCCTGTATTCGCTATCATTATCTAATAAGCTGTGAAACATGTCAATAAAGAATTTAAAAATATCTAGTTGATATACTTTAATCAATGAAGACTATTGAATTACGATGGCTAAGTCCTTATAATTGTAGTGTTGATAAGCGGTTACATGATGGACGGAGAGCAATGAAGAAAAAATGGTGCGTGGTTATCCTGAGCTTTTTAGCAGGGATGCTCCTTTTGCAAGCACAAACAGTTAAGGCTGACGACTATACCGTCGACATGACCCTGCTCAAGACGGGCACGGCGGACAAGTCGGCAGCCAGCAGCTTTATCAAGCAGGCTACAATCACGGTCAATGATGACCAGGTGACCCAGGTGGCGGTGCACGTTAATTCTGACAGCCAGGCAGCCAAGGCTTTTTTGGCCATGGCGCAGGCTACGACTAGCCAGGTCGTCAAGAGCGTCAGCTTGCAGGGGGTCAAGGGGAAGAAGGCCAACGCGTCTAAGGATGGTAATAGTTTTGACCTCCTTTTTGACAAAAAGACCTATCTGTTAAAAGCCAATTTGGGCGTCTTGACGGTCGATTTGGCGATGAATGGGTCGGTTTTCAGTGAAAAAGCCGACTACTACTTCGCACCTTGGCAGGAGGGCGTGAAGAAAACGAGGACCAGCCGGACCGAAAACAATCAGTCAGTTTCTAGTTCTTCAGCGGCTAAAAAGCCGCAGTCAGCTAGTCAATCTAGTCAAAAAACTGCTGCTAAAAAGCAAGTGGCTAAACCAGCTAAAAGGCAAAAGGCGACCACGCCTAACTCCTTGTCCTATCGGGTGTATAAGAGCGACCGTTCCGGCCTCTCCATCGCTGATGGCTACTACACCCACCAAGCGTCCGTTGCGAAAAAGGGCAACCGCTATCTAGTGACCATGACCGTCAAGGTTAAGTCCGAGCTCGCAACTTTTACCCCCGTCAGCATGAACGGGCAGGCCGTGGTGAATCAGCGTCACTACCAGCAAGGCGGCTACGATTACTGGCAGTACGGTTTTTACATGGATAATTTGGCTAAAAAGCAGCTGTCAGGGCAGATCAAGATGAGCGTGCCGATCGCCAACATCAGCAACCAGCTCTTTAACGTGATCTTCAGTTTTTCTGCTGGCCAAGTGGCAAGCAGTAGTTCTACCCCTGCTGCTTCAGTACCAGCTGCAGATACTAGCGAAAGTTCTGCTGAAACCGCGGATGCTAGCCAAGTGGAAACTAGTGATCCAGTAACTAGCGACGCAGAGCTAACAAGTTCATCATCGTTCGCATCATCCAGCCCCGCTGAAGTCAGCCAAATGTCCAAGACGGCCCAGGCGCTAAAAGAGGCTAAGGCTGGCGTTCGCCAGGTTAAGGCGACTCCGGCCGGCACCTTGGTTCAGCAAGAATTAGCGGAATATCCTTACTTGCCCCTGATTAGCCTGTTGCTTTTGGCCAACCTTGGAGGGTTAGGAATTCTCGTTTTTTACCTCTACAAGAGAAAGATTAAAAAACATGACTAAGAAAAAATGGCAAATCGTCTGGCTGCTCCCCTTGATCTGGCTGAGCCTTTTTTCAGGAGAAAAGGTGGGCGCCCAATCAGTCAGCTACCAGACTTATAAATACGGCACTAGCGAAAACTCGATGGCCTCGGGCTACTATGCCCGGCCGGCGGAGGTGACCGTGCAAAACGGCCAGTACCTGGTCACCATGACGATCAAGACCAAGAAGGCCCTGACCGCTTGGCCAGTCACCGTCTTGTCGGTGGCAGGGCAGTCGCCGTCCAACGTGAAAAAGACCAAGGACAGCAATTTTTACTACTACGCCTATAGTTTCTACAGCCAGGATTTGTCCAAGGCTGTGTCCTCCAAGATCAAGATTGACGTGCCCGGCACTTACCAGGCCACCCACCAAATTAGTTTCAAGTTTGATCAAGCTTCCTTGCCGAGTTTGAAAAAGGCTTCTGCGTCTCAAAAAACTGCTAGTCAAAACTCGGCCAGCAAAGAAAAGACCAGTCGGGCTAGTCAAACTAACAATTCTAGCTCTGACGCTGCTGTAGCCAAGCAGGTGCTAGATCTGGAAAAAGAGGTCAAGGCCAAGGAAAAGAAGCTGGACAAAAAAGAAGATACCTTAGCCGCCCGGGCTCAGTCCCTGAACCAGCGCAGTCAAGCCGTAAATGCGGCTAGTCAGCGCAACTTCTTTTTCCTCCTTTTTGGCGGCATCCTGGTCTTAAGCCTGTTTGTTTTGGACATCTTGGGCTTTATTTATTTAATGCGGAAAAGTAAGCAGCAGAAAGAACACTAATCATGAAAAACAGTCAAAAAATCATTCTCGCCTTTTTAGGCTTAATCCTGGTTGTAGCCGCCAGTGGCCTGGTTGCCAAAAAATATGTCGACCAAAAGGCGGCCAAGCAGGAGCGAGTCGTCGTGACCAGCAATGCCCTGGCTGAAATTTTTGCCAAGCTGGACATCAACTTGGTCGGCGTGCCGAAAACCAAGGCGGCCTTGCCTAAGCGCTACCAAAACGTAGCCAAGGTGGGCAGCCCCATGGCGCCGAGTCTAGAAAAAATCGCTGAGCTGAACCCTAGTCAGGTTTATGCCGTATCTACTTTGAAGAGTAAGTACAGCGCCGCCTTTAAAAAGCAGGCCATTCCGGTAACTTTTTTGAAATTGGACTCAGTTGGCCAGTTAGAAGCCAGTGTTAAGAGCCTGGGAAATAAGTACCAGAAGCAAAAAGAGGCCAATCGCTTCGTTCAGGAAATTGAGTCGGCCAAGTCTTATGCCAAAAAGCGGCAGACTAAAAAGAAGCCAAAAGTCCTGATCTTGATGGGGGTGCCGGGCTCTGGCTACATGATCATGACCGACAAGTCCTATATCGGCAGCTTGGTGACCTTGGCGGGCGGAGAGAACATCTATAAGTCCTCTAAGGCCTACCTGACCCCAAGCAACGACTCCCTGGCCCAGCAGAATCCGGATGTGATTTTGCGACTAGAGCACGCCTTGCCAAGCGTGACCCTGCCGCAATTCAAGATGGAATTTAAGCAGAATGCCTTCTGGTCCAAGATGGATGCTGTTAAGAATAAGCGGGTTTATGATCTGCAGCAGCCAGTCTTTAATGCCTCGGCGAATGTCAACGCGGCCAAGGCTTTACGCCAGGTCAGCCAGTGGTTATTTCCCGGGAAATAATGATGAAAAATAAAGATTTTTGGCCTTATTTAGCCTTATTAGTCACGATTTTCCTGACCAGTCTTGCAGCCCTCTTTTTGAACTTAGGGACTAGCGCCTCTTTGGTTGTCGTCAACCTCCGTCTACCTCGGCTCTTGGCGGCCCTCATTGGCGGTGCGGCTGTTGGGGTTAGCGGTCTACTTTTACAGGCGGCTCTCCGCAATGTGGTGGCTGACCCGGGCATCATTGGGGTGTCAGCTTCGGCCAACTTTTTTGCCCTGGCCTTTGGGATATTATTTCCCAGCTTCTATTTGGGCAAGATCATTACCGCCTTTGTCGGTGACGGTTTAACCATTGTTTTGTTATTTTATTTTTCGCAAAAGATCTCTCCTGACCGGCTGATTTTGGCGGGCCTGGGCTTGAACGCGGCCTTTGGCGCCTTGGAAGAAGTGACGGGGCAAAATGGGATGAGCCTGGCCACCAGCAACTGGACCAGCAGTCTAACATTAGTCTTCTTGGCAGTACCGCTTTTGGCAGCGGCAACCATTTTGGCGCCAAGTTTGACCTACTTGAAATTCAGCGACAGTAAATTGCAGTCCTGGGGGCTGGAGGCGGGGAAGCTCCGCTTAGGCCTTTTAGCCATTGCGGCCTTTTTGGCGGCAGCGGCGACAGCTAGTCTGGGCCCGGTGTCCTTTTTAGGCATCTTAGCTCCGCAACTAGCCCGCTTGCTGGATTCCAAGGGGAAAAATCAACTGCCCCTGACTCTGCTGGCCGGCAGCGCCATTTTAGCCGCAGCCGATACAATCGGTCGTCTGGCCTTGGGTGACCTGTCTGCGACTTTACTACTGGCTATTGTGGGTGGCCCAGTCTTAATCTACCTGCTGATCAGGGAGGGAAAAGCATGATTGCAGCTGATAAGGTTACTTTTTCATACAAAAAACGCCCCGTCTTAAACGAGGCGTCCTTTGAAATTCCGGAAGGGCAGATTACGGCGATTGTCGGCGAAAATGGTTCGGGCAAGTCGACCTTGTTGAAACTGCTAGCCCGGCAGCTAAAACCGCAGAGTGGTCAGCTTCTTCTAGATGGCAAGGACTATCAGGCTTTTTTACCTAAAGATTTCGCCCAAAAAGTGGCCCTGATGGAGCAGGAAAGTCGGCTCTATGGGGACCTAACCGTGGAAGAGGTTGTGGCGGCAGGCCGTTTGCCTTATTATTCGATTTTTAACAACCAGTTGGACCAGACGGTAGAACAAGTGCTGGATAAGCTTGGCTTAACCGACCTGCGGGAGCGGCCAATGGCGGCCCTGTCCGGCGGGCAGAAGCAGCGGGTCTGGCTGGCCTGTGCCCTAGCTCAAGAGCCGCAAGTACTGCTATTAGATGAACCAACCAACAACATGGACTTACGTTTTCAGGAAGAATTTTTTACTTTAGTAAAAAAACTTAACCAGGAGCAGGGCCTGACCATCTGCCTGGTGATCCATGATCTGCGTTTGGCCCAAAGGCTGGCCGACCAGGTCCTGCTGGTGAGAGGCGGCCAGGTTCGGACAGGAGGACTTACGCCAGAAACTATTGAAGCTGTGTTTGGGGTTCGATTCCCCAAAATTTCGTAAAAAGGGTGTGACTACGTCGTCAGGGGGCACGCCATCGAAGGCAAAAAGAAAAGCGCTGGAAGAAATTCAGCGCTTTTTCTATTAAAGATGCAGCTTTAAGTAGTACTTAACAATGGCTGCGGCCAAAACTGCACCAACAAATGGGGCAGTACCAGGAACAAGCAGACCGTACTGCCAGTCGTTGTTAGCCTTGTTCTTGATTGGCAAGATTTGGTAGGCTAAACGAGGACCAAGGTCCCGGGCTTGGTTCATGGCGAAGCCAGTAGTACCGCCCAGGCCCATACCGATTGCCCATACCAAGAGACCCACAAGGAGTGGAGTGAAGCCGAACTTTTCATAGTTGGCAACGATAGCCAAGATACCAGTCAAGAAGATGGTAGTGGCGATCATTTCGACCATCCAGTTCCGTGGCAGGTTACGCAGGTTAGGGTTGGTGGAGAAGATGTTCCGGGTAGCCACGCCGTCGATGGTGTCTTCGGAAGCCTTGAAGTGGTCAGCATACATGAAGTAAGCCAGAAGAGCCCCGGCAAAGGCACCGGCGAATTCAGCCAAAGTGTAAGGGATGAAGCTGGACCATGGGATGATCCCCAGGATAGCCTGGCAGAGAGCCATGGCTGGGTTCATGCAGACACCGCCGAAGATGAAGAGGCAGGCGGTAATCCCGAATGACCAGGTCGTAATGGCAAAAATGTGGCCTGAGCCGTGGTACTTGGTCTTGTTCAAAACGTCATCGCAGTGTACGCCAACACCGAAAAGAATCATGAGCCCGGTAGACAGGAACTCATTTAACAAGTTGTGCATCAAAATCCTATTCTCCTTGCAGTAGATAATTTTTAAGGTACATAACAGCTAATAATTATATACCTATATCCGGCAAAAAGATATAGGGAATCGTGATTTTTCGAGCATGAATGCGCTTTTATCACTAGATTTAACAAACTTTCTAGGGAAAAGTAAGTGAATCGTTCACAAATTTGGTCATAGGCAGTTTTAAAAGTGCTGCTGGCTTTTTGCCTGAGGAAAATTCACTGAAGGGAAGAATTAGCATCATAGTTTGTTCAAATTTACTGTGTACTATAAGAAGCATAGACGAGCTGAAAGAACTTGTCTATAACTCATATTTCTTATATTTTTCTTTCCCTGATATACACAACATACATATACACTACCTAAGAAGCAGCTAGCCAGTAACAGCTGCTTTTTTGGTATCCAGAGATATTTTTTTCTTTCCATTGTCCAAAATGGCCGTTATGTTTATTTCTTAATATATATGCGTAAAAGCTTTTAAAGAACAAGATTAAAAGATATTGAAAATGCTTGCATGCGAAAGGAATAATGTTTATCCTTGAATAGTGTTAGTTGTATTAGTTGGATATTAAACTGGGTGAAGTGTAAACATAAAGCCCGTTTTTAACGAAGAAAGGGAAAAGATTATAAATATGAAAAAACTCAAAAAGATCAACTATGCGGCCTGTTGGCCGTATATGGCGGTCGTTCTTTTTGCCGCCTATTTGGCCTACCGGCAGATGCGAACAGGGAACATCATTATTGGTTCCGATACGATTTTCCACTTCAACCGCTTCTATGAAACCGAGGAGCAAATTAGAAACGGCAACCTTAGCTGGTTCATGACCCTGTACGGGTTCAACCAGTCAGGCCGGGTAATCAACGCGCTTTACGGCCCAGCCTTTGCCTACTTGAATGGGCTGCTGCTGCTGGCGGTCGGGACCTGGTACCGATATCAAATTATCACCAGCTTCCTGGTCTTCGCGGTCGGGGGCGTGGGGATGTACAGGGCCGTGCACCGCTTTAAGGTACGGGGTAGCATTGCCGCTTTGGTGACGATCATCTACATGACTATCGGCTGGCTGCCGCGCTGGCAGTCTGGCTCTAACTTCTCCGGCATCGGCGCTGCCTTGATGCCTTACGGGATTTTGGTCGCTTGCGACATGTTCTATGACAAAGAGAAGCCAATCCACTGGATCAAACTGACCATCCTGATGACGGTTGCTTTGGAAGTTCACCTGCTCACGGCGCTGATGTACATGGCCTTCCTGGTGCCAGCCTGGCTCTATGCCATCATTAAGCGCGATGACAAGCGGGGGATCTTGCTGAACACCTTGAAGGCGGTGCTCTTGACCATCTTCTTGACGGTCAACACCCTCTTGCCTCTGTACTGGATGTCCAAGACCAATAACTTGGCGCCAACGGCGACAATGAGGATGCTGGAAAACGCGGTCCACTTGAAACACACCACGGTGGCCTTCCACCCGTTCAGAATTATGACTCACAACCTGCGGGCCAGCTTGACTTTCTGGCTGGCCTACGCCTTTATCGCCCAGGTTATCTACGCGATCTGGACGCGCGAGGAAAACAAGGCCAACGTCGTCGTCTCGCTTTATGGTGGCTTTTGGCTGCTTCTGGCCTCCCGCTTGGTTGAATGGGACCGGATCACTAACCACTTGCCGGCCTTGGCCCGCTTCATTCAGTTCCCATCCCGTTTCGTCTGCATCGCTTACCCCTTGCTGATCGTCGGGCTAGGTCTTTCGTTTGAGTACATCCTGCGCCGCAAGCAAAAGTGGGTCCAAATCGCGGCCTATGCCTCGCTCGGTCTGCTGACTTTCGCGGCAGCCGACTGTCTGGTCATCACCTTGACCTCCAATGCCTGGGTTGGCTACCAAAACAACGTTGGCCGCAGCCGGAACACCAAATTCGGCGAGGAGACCCAAAAGACTAGCTCCCGCGAGAAGAAAGGCAAGAAGAAAAAGAAGGCAATGGAAGACTACGGTGTCTATCACCCAGTCAAGCTGGATGACCAGCGCAAGCAGGCGCTGGTGGACACTAACGCGGCCACTCACGTCCATAACCTGCAAGCCTTCCTGGACATGACCAAGAAGGCCATTCCGGACTACCTGCCGGTCTACAAGTGGGATCCAGAGCCTGACGTGCCAAACCACTTGTACACTTACAAGTGGAAGCAGTATTATACGATGGAGAACTCCAAGATTACCGCTGCTTACCGCAAGTCCGTCATGAACCACAACCGCAATGTCAAGGTAAAGGCGGTCAAGCACGGCTTGAAATTGACCTGGAAGGCCAAGAAGGGCAAGCACAAGCAGCAATTGCCAGTCATTACCTACAAGCAGTCCAAGCTGACCGTCAACGGGCGGGTCTTGACCAAGTACAAGAAGAGCCGGGTTGGCGCCCCAACGGTTCCAGAAAAGACCAAGGGCACCAACACCGCCTACTTGGAATTCCAGACGCCGTTCTGGATCAAGTTGGCCATCGTGGTCTCTTTGCTGGGGCAATTTGCCGCGGTCGTTTGGGGCCTGCTTTGGCGCGGCGGTTTTTTAAAGAAGAGAGAAGAAAAGAAGGCATAGCAGCAATGAAGAAAACCTCAATTATCGTGCCTTGCTACAATGAAGAAGCGGCCTTACCCCTTTTTTATCCGGTAGCGCATGAGGTGCTGGAGAAACTGCCCGACGATTACGAACTGATTTTTGTCAACGACGGGTCCAAGGACAAGACTTTGGAAATCCTGCGCGACTTTGCCGCTAAGGATCCCCACGTCTTTTATATTTCATTTTCAAGAAACTTCGGCAAGGAAGCCGCCATGTACGCGGGCTTTGTCAACGCCAGCGGGGACTATGTGGCCGTAATGGATGCTGACTTACAGGACCCGCCGGCCCTTCTGCCGGAAATGATCAAGATCCTGGACTCCGGTGAATATGACAGCGTGGCCACCCGGCGGGAGGACCGGAAGGGTGAGCCGCCGGTCAGAAGCTGGTTTGCCCGCAAGTTCTACCAGATCATCAACAAGATCTCTGATGCTGACGTGGTCGACGGGGCCCGGGACTTCCGCTTGATGAAGCGGGACATGGTCGACGCGATCGTGGAGATGAGCGAATACAACCGGTTCTCCAAGGGGATTTTTGGCTGGGTCGGCTTCAAGACCTACTGGCTCCCTTATGAGAACGTGGAAAGAGTGGCCGGGGAAAGCAAGTGGAACTTTTGGAAGCTGTTCAAGTACGCCATTGACGGGATCATCAACTTCTCCTTGGTGCCTTTGAACCTATCTTCTTGGATGGGTTTTCTCATGACCGGGGTGTCCTTTATCATGCTGATCGTGATCGTTCTGCGCAAGTTGATCAAGGGAGACCCGGTGGCCGGCTGGGCTTCTTTGATCTGCGTGGTGATCTTCATCGGGGGCCTGGTCATGCTCAGCTTGGGCGTGATGGGGCAATACCTGGGCAAGATCTACATGGAAAGCAAGCGCCGGCCCCACTATATTTCCAGCGAATCAAATATTAAAGACGTTAAAAAGATCGACTAAGGTCGGTCTTTTATTTTTGTTTCTTTTTTGAAGGTTATAATCGCTTTGCTGGCCTTGCTGATTGTTTGCCTGATCGCGATCTTGGTTCTGGGTCTGGCCCATATGCGTTTTTTGAAAAAGAAAACTACTGTTGATGCTTTGACCCAGATCAACAACCGCCTGGGCTTCGATGAAGAGCTGAAGCGGCGCTTGAAGGGGCAGGAAGACGGCAAGTCTACCCCGGTCATGGTCGACGTCGATGACTTCAAACTTTTTAATGACCTGTACGGCCACCAGGTTGGCGATATGGTCTTGAAACAGGTGGCCCGGGGAAACCAGCAAGCCCCTTAGGTCCCAGCTGGGCTTTACCCTGCACGATATCGCGGCCAATATTCCGGGGGCTTTGCTGATCTACAAGCCGGAAAACGGCCGGATTCTCTTCGTCAACCAGGGGACCTTGCGCCTTTTGGGCTATGATAACTTGTGGGACTTTTTTGGCCGGGTCAATACCAAGGCCGGCCATATCGTGGCCCCGCGGGACATGGACCGGGTTGAAGTCTGGCTGAAGAAGTTTACGGCTGGGGCAGAAACTGGCGACGTCCACAAATTGACCTACCACGCCATTAGCCAGAGCAGGCAGGAAATCGCTGTCAAGGCCAACTTCAGCATGGTCAACAATCCCCACTACGGGAAGCTGGTCTACCAGACCATGACAACGGCTTGAATTCTGAGATTTAATGTTGTGCAAAAAGAAAGGGCAAGCTAGAAGTAACTTAGGTTTTATTGTGTTATAATTTTGGTAAGAAGTAAGACGTAAAACGTGAGGAAGGGAAAAACGATGCAAACAATGGTTGGCCGTGTCTCTCAAAAGGGACAAGTTGTAATTCCGGCTTCAATTCGAAAGGAATTGAACTTGACCAAGGGTAGTGAGGTTACCTTCGAGGTTCAAGATGATAAAATCATGATTAAAAAGCTGCCAAGTGCTTTAGATTGGGCCGATTTGATCGATCAAATTCCAGAAGAACGCGTTGATTTTGACGAAAATGGCCATTATGATCCTAAGAAGTCACCAGAGTTTCACGACTGGATGGTTAATGGCTAATGCGTCCAATGGAAGTGTATATTGCCAATGTACCTTTTGACGAAGGTACAGGGCAGAAAATTAGACCAGCCTTGGTAGTAAAGGTATATCAGCACCGTGTGAAAGTCTTTAAGATAACAAGCCAGTATCACAATAAATCTGCCGCTATACAGAGCCTCTATTATCCCATTTGCCAATGGGAAGAGGCTGGCTTGAAGAAACAATCATACGTGGATACACATAGAATCTACAATTTGCCTGATAAGCAAATATTTAAAAATCGTCCTATTGGCAGATTGACGCCACTAGATGTGGCAAATCTGTTTGAATTTATTCAGAAAAATCAGAAGAAATAGTCAAAAGGAGATCCCGGCGGATGTCCTTTTTTCGTGCTCTTTTACTTCTCGACTTCTCGTCTCCATCTGGTAGTAAGGTTTGATCCAGCGCTTGTCCAGGGCCTCCTGGAAGTGAGTCAGGACATAGTCGCGATTGACGTACTTTTCCCGGACGCTTTCGTCAAAAACGTGATACAGTTGAGTTAAGTCATCACCGGTGTACTGGAGGGCCTTCCTCGCCTTGTCGATGGCAGATTTGATGCTTTCCCGGGCATTAGTGTAATAGTAGATCCCGGCCTTGATCCCGCTGACGGAATAGTTGCGGAGTACAAACTTCTGCAGCTGTTTGCTGATCTTAATTAAGAAGCGGTCCCCTGCCAGATAGCCGAAGTGCTTATTGTAGCCGTGCATCCCAATCACGTTAAAGAGGATGACCCGGGGCTGGTCGCCGATCCGCAGTTTGCTGGGCCGTAAGCATATTCGTGGTGATATAGCTGATGTCACGCAGGTGGTTCAGCAGGACTTCCCGGCTTAACTGGTAAAGGCGGCAGAGGCCGTCAGAAACCAAGATAGGGACGAGCTTGCCCTCGACTTCCTGGAAGACAGCCAGGGCGAAATAACTCTCAAAATAATATTAGTGCTAAAAAATAACAAATGCTTTCCTGGCATAGAAAGGTACAAATGCGAATTATATTACTCGGCGACAGCATCTTTGCCCGCAAGGAAGGGCTGGACCAACCTAGAATCAACTGGACCCTAAAAGAGAAAAAGCCTGACCTGGAAATCGACAATACGGCGGTGTCCGGCATCAATTCCGGCACCCTTTTAGCCCTGTTAGGAGACCTGGCCTTAAAGCGGCCCCGGGCTGACCAGCTTTTCTTAATGGTGGGGGTCAATGATGCGGCCAGCCATAAGCAAGTACCACTAGACCAGTACCGGAAGAATCTCCAGGCCATTGTCTCGGCCCTGGTCTGCTTTTATCCGGGGGGCAAAACCGTCCTGGTCTCCGGGCCGGCGGTGGATGAAGCTAAGCAGCGGGGGCGGACCAACGCAAAACTGGCAAAGTATGCTAAAGTAATGGAGGAAGTCGCGGCTGAATACCAGGTCGCCTATGCCGACTTTTTCACGGCCATGCTGAAGGAGGGAGACCTGAAAGCCCTGTGCCGGGGAGAACTTGACGACGGCCTGCATTTTGGCCCGCGCGGTTATCAATTGCTGGCAGCGGAAATGATGAAGCAGCTGCCCAAGGAAGAGGTTGAACAATGAAGAAGATCTATGTGGTTCGCCATGGCCGGACCTATTTGAACAAGTACCAGCGCCTGCAGGGCTGGTCTGACGCCCCTTTGACTGAAGAAGGGATCGAGGGTGCCCACCGGATGGGGAAGGCCTTGAAGGACCAGCATTTTGACCTGGTGGCCTCCAGCGATTTGAAGCGGGCGGCTGACACCCGGAAGATCATTGTTTCGGAAAACGACAACAGGGAGTCAACCAAGATGATTCAGACCGCTGACTTGCGGGAGCTCTTTTTCGGCTACTATGAGGCCTTCCATGACACGGAAGGGGTAGCGGCGGCCTTCAAGTCTACCAAGTACCCCCGCCTGGTCGACGCGGTCAAGGACGGCTACACTTGGCAGGAAATTGGGGACTTGTTCCATGTGGCTGACCCGGAGGGGGATGCTGAAAGCGGGAGCGAGTTTGAAAACCGCCTGAAGCGGGGGATCGACTACCTGGTCAACTATGATGAGTCAGAGCGAATCCTTTTGGTTGGCCATGCCTGCGTCATCCACTGCCTGGCCTGCATCTACGGAGGCAAGCATCTCAGAACCGACTTGCCTAAGCATAACGAGATGACGGTCTTGAATGTCGATGACAACGGCCAGGTCAGCCTGGAAGAATTTGGCCGGCCGATGTACTGATTTTTTGCCTACAGGCCTATAATAGGATGTAGGAAAAGTAGGGAAAGATCTATCGAAAATGGTAGGTGAGACAGATGATTAGTAAAGAAAACAAGTTGCTGATCCGGCGCTATCTTTACGCCATGATCAACATGTACGGCATTATTCCGCTGAGACACGCGTACCATATTTTCAGCCACCAGAACCCCTTGCTCAACATTGACGAGGATGACTTCTGGGAATTTACCATGCTGGACCAGAGCGACCAGGACTACAATGTGGCCGGTGAAGAGGAGCTGCTGGTGGAAGACCGGGGCGAAGATGAGGATGAGGAATTCTACCTTTACGGTGACTGGGTCTTGATGGACCTGCCGCAGGATTTCAAGCAGATCAAAAAGCTCCAGCACAACCGCCTCTATTACGTGCCGGAGAAGGATGAATTTTTGCGCCGGGAAAACGAATGGTACTATGAACGGACCACGGCGACGGAAGAGTACCGCCAGTATTTAAGAGACAGCAACCCGGGCCTTAGCGACGACCGGCTGGAAGAAGCCTTCTTTGAGGCATTGACCCAGCTGCACTCGGTCAGCTACGGCAAGACGGTGGAAGAGACCATCAATGCCGTACCCCGGTCCCTGCGCCTGATCGGATTCACTGTCACTGACGAGCAGGAAGACGAACTGCGGGACCTGCTCAGACGGATGCTGGACGGAACCCGGCAGGAAGCTTTGCGTGGGAAGATGTACAAGTACCACAAGCTGCCGACTACTTTGGAAATCATTGAGACGGAAGGCTTGACGCCGGAAAATATCTCCCGGATCCACAGTGGGAAGATCGACGCCATGGAGCTGGTGCCCCAGATTGAGCCCAAGCAGCCCGACCTGGCTCAGCAATTGCTTACTATTTACCAGCAGTAAGGCAAAAACAAGTAACGTAAAATTGAACAAAGTAAAAGACGAAATTCTTCTTAGAGCTTCGTCTTTTCTTTTATCTGCACTTGCTTTCTTCCAGCTTATTTTTGGTAGCCGCGGCTGACCTTGCCGGCGTAAGTGGCAAAAATCGCCCGGCAAGGGAACCGCCAACTGGCTGGTGACAATGATCAAGGCTGTGGAGAGGGCCAAAAGACATAATTGCTAGAGGAAAAAGTAACAAAGATAAAGGTCAGGTAAAGAGATACGAAAATATGGGGAAAAGCAGGCCTAGTGGCTAAGTGCCGGGGATGCTACTAGATATGCACAACTTCCACAAGAGTTATCCACAATATATCGTAGTCGCTTGTGGGAGTAAGGCCCAAGATGTGGAAAAGGAGAAAAATGAGGTAAGATAAATTAAAAGCAATTTTTTGCACTGCTTTAGCTTTTTGTCTATAATGGAAACTTAAACTTGGCCAGATTTTAGGCGAATCCGAAAGCTTCTCAGCCCTTGCTATTACGGGATTCTTTCAAATCTAGTCAACTCTGATTAACCAAGAATCGAAAATGTTGTTACTAAATTCGGTGCAATATTTAGTGCAATGATTCGGATGCGTCCACAGGCTTCAACATGATGCTAAAGACAATCTATGATAGAATCTAAGTAGTGATTCTATTTTCTCCGCTTGCGTTAAGCAGGCGGTTCTTTTTTGCCTTTTTTGGTGCTCATTAAAACCTCCATTATTTCGCAACATTTCTGCCTTTTAGGTGTATCCATAAACTACATATAGCCCGGCTAATTTAAGCCCTATGACGTTTTAAAGGCCAGCATTGGCAAGTTACCACGGGCAAAATAAAAAGCCCGTGAGGAGCTAAATTTGGCTGGTTTAAATTAGGTAATCTGGGTTATAATTCCGGGCTTTTACAACATCATTAAAGCCAGCTTTGAAGGTGTCTAAGCCGTTATGCCCTAACTTCTTTACAAAGTCAGCCGAACAACCATATTCCCCGGCTATTTTCTGGCTGGTCAAGCGCAAGAAATAGAGCTCTATTAAAATTTCCCTCGGGTTGATCGGCTTCTTTAGTCTATCTGGGCGGTAATACTTATAAGCGCTGGGGAGGCTATCAATTCCCGCCCGGATGCAAAGCAATAGTTCAGCGCTTTGTTTATCTGCCTTGCTGCTCGGGTCTAGTGCCAGCTTTTCAATCTCATTTAGGGGGATGCTTAAACCGCAATTAATCCCCAAACCTAGCCGAGTACATATTCTAGGAAAATAGGTTAGTAGTTGTTCTAAAGGACTTCTTTCTGGATGGTCTTTCCATGGGTCGCTGGTTCGTAATATCATATAATTCCGCTTTCTGGTCAATTTTTCCCGGGTGTATTGCTTTCCAATCCGGGTTTAGTATGATCTACTACACCAATTATAAACTATGCTCACGGGGCTAAAATTCTGTACCAGGAAATCCTGTACTAGGGGATGCAAAAAGGATGCAACCAGCTCTGTTTTAGATGCCTCCAGAAACTCCATTTTGTACCCGTATTTACCCGTATTTTTGAGAGGTTGCCCCGAATCAGGGGTGTGCATACCAACATATACCAACATTTTTTAGGTGTCCTAAGTTCCTGAAACGGTAATTTAGACCTATCTTCTTTTAGGGGACTTAAAAAAATCTACTTTTTCCATACCAGTATTTACCAGTTTTTTCTCCACTCGTGGCGAAACCACGAAACGCCATAACCCTTGCGGGGCAAGGCTGTTTAAGTTCAACTTAGGGCGTCCCTAAGGGGTCGCTGTTTTGGATTGGCGTACAACGCAAAATAGAAGCCTGCTCCCTTTTAAATGTGTTGAAAAAGTCGGTTTGTTTGTGTCTCTCTTTTAGAAGGGTTAAGAAACTTAGTTTGTTGCCAGCATCCCCCGCTTTAATCGCTTCAAAAGGGCAATTCAGCCAATGCCAGGGTATTTCTTTTAGAAGCCTCCAGAAGCTCCAAAAACGGCTTTCATTGGCCCAAAATAGGCCGCCTTTGTAATTAATCGGGTTCGCTTAACGGGCGTAACTCCAGTTACAACCGTAGTTCTAACTACTCTTGTAACCTCCGTAACTTCAACTACGCTGGTTACGGGCGTACCTCAAGGTACACCCAAAAAAGGCGGGCTAGGGCGTAACTGTAACTACTCCCTCCATGCGTGTAAGGACAAAAACATTTTTCCGACTGCGCAGTTTTGCGCAGTCAAACTCCCTCCATGCGTGTAAGGACAAAAACTTATACTATGTCACCCGAAAGTGACGTAGTTAAAACTCCCTCTATGCGTGCAAGGCTAAAGGTTTGAAGGGCTCAATTTTGAGCTGTTGCCCATAACGCCCTCCATGCGTGCAAGGCTAAAAGCTTCTGCGCAAAATTACGCACATCTTTTTTAATACTCCCTCCATGCGTGCAAGGTTAAAAGCTTCTGTCCAAAATTGGACACATCTTTTTTAAGATTCCCTCCATGCGTGTAAGGTATAGAAACATCTCCCCAAAATTGGGGACAACTATTTAAATCATCTCCATACACGCAACACTAAAAAGGGCCTGCGCAAAAATGCGCAAGCCGAACATATCGCTACTTATTGCCGCTGGCCGTGATTGATACTAGATCGGTAAAGCCTCGCTTTTCCTTTGCCTGTTGATAGCCTTCAACAAAGCAATTAAGACTGTACTTCTGAATTACCCTGCTTGTATTGGTGCAAATTCCAGCGTCAAACGCTAATTCTTGGACTTTCTGGCCCTTGATATACCTTGAAATGAAAAGCTCTCTTGGGTTGATTCCTGGCCGTTCCCATTTCTCCGGGATGCTGTTTATAGCGTCCAATATACAAACAATGTATTTTGCCCCTTGTGTTATCTTCTCGCTATCGATTGATTGCAAGATGTTCAAAAAGTGCTCGTTGCTTTCTGGCATTGTTTCCTGAACTCCGGTTAAGCGGCACATTCTAGGATATGACTTTAAAAGCATGGTTGCCGGGATCGTTTCAACATTGTTCATTGCCTTTTTCCTCCTTCGATTTACTTTAATATTGAGTATAAGCCAGCATCCCCAATATTGAGCAGGTATTACTTTAAAAAGTGCTGTATAAAGCCTAAAATAGGCCGTACAGACTTTTTTACTGTCCTTTAGTACAAGTATACTAAACAAAATTGAAGACGCTGTAACAGCCGTTTTAGTGCTTTGTTTTTCTATGCTGGATAGGGGCTTTCATGCCAGAATTTAACTTAGACAAAAAGGCCAGGCTTTCGCCTGGTCTTCTTTATTTGTTAAGAACGGTATCTAAAATGTCGTTCATAGCCGCTTCTGTATCGTCATACAGTGCTTTCGTTGCGTCGGGGATCGTTAGATATTCCTCTAGTGAAATCTTGCTCCAGCTTTGATAAGCCCGACTAGCGCACGCAACAGAAGAGCGGTCGCAATTTCGGCTCTTGCTTTCTTCGGATGTCATTTTCTCGTATAAGTCGTATGTGCTCAAAAGGTCAAAAAGCCCGGCCTTGAAAATGTTTTCCTCATCATACGTTGAAGTAAGCTCTTTTATAGCCTGCTCGTATTCCCTCGATAACTTCAAGCTGGATTCTAAATAGTTGCGACTTTTCTTTTGGTATTTCAAAGCAAGTTCTAAATAATGGCAAACCTCGTACCACTTTTGCCGCAAGGCCTTTACATGCTGATTCCGTTCAGCAATGAGCTTCTGCTCATCTTTGGTTAACATGATTCCTCCTAGTTAAACAAAAGTTCAGCTTGTGCTAGCTCCTCCGGGGATGCTACGGCAACAAAAGCTTTTTCATACTGTTCAGCCTTCTCTAACTTCGGGTCAATCTCTTCACGGTGTCGGGCTTCGAATTGGGCCGCCGCCTGTTTCAGCTCTCCAGGATCATCATCCCGGTCCGGGTAGCGGTGTTCCTTCTTGAACATAGCGAGAACCTCCAGCAAGTAGCGGTTGCGTTCAGATAACAAGTAGCTTGCTTTCGTAGTGTTATTCATGGCTGGATCCTTCTTTCTTGCTCTCCTGTTCCTGGTTCTGTTCCTGCTTCTGCTCAAACTCTTCAATGCCTTCAAGATGCGCATTGACACCTAACGCATACCATGCGACGGCCGCTAATTCCTTAGTAGTTGCCAGGCGCTCTTCTGGCTCTGGTAACTCGTCAACCGTTTCTTTGAGCCAGGAAAGTGAATGCTTGTACCAGTAAAGCAATTCTTCTTTAGTTGGTTCATTGCTCTGCTTAGTCATGATGTAGTTCTCCCTTCTCTAGCAATCGATGTAAAGGGCCGTTTTGTTGTCCTGGTCTAATGCGGTAGTCAAGCCGTACATTTCCAGGGCCAGCTTAGAAATTTCAACCAGCGTCCAGCCGTGGGGCTCCAGTACCTGCTCGCCTTCTGGCGTAATCGTGAAGGATTCGGAATATTGATCCTCTACCATGGCAACAAGGCTCTGTAAGGTCTTGTACTTCTCGCTGTACTGTTCTTCTAACTTGATTTCTTCTTTGGTCGTCATTGTTTGTCCTTCCTAGCAGGGATGCATCCCCGCTAATCGTTGATTTACACACTTCTACACACTAATTACACACTAAAGCAAGTCCTATAAATGCTGTTGTATCAAGGGTTTACACACTAAACACACTAAACACACTTAATTATTAAATAGTTGTACACAACTTTTTTCTGTTAGTCGTAGCTATTAATTAGTATTTTTTCTTAATTTTTTCTTCTGTGTGTGTTATGCGTGTAATCCTTACTCGCTCTAAGGGTTAGCCTTCTGTGTAGTTCCGTGTAGAAGCGTGTTATCTGTGTAGCTATCTACTTCGCTTGTACCCTCTAACACGCTTGCCGGGGGTGCTCAATCCTTCGCTGGAAATATTTCCGCTGTAAGTCCAATTAGGGGAGCCAGTGACAATGTTTTTTATCTTGCTGTATGTAGCCCGGCCTGGCTTCGCAAGGTGCTTAGGCTCTAAGGCAACCGCATAAATTTCAGCGTTGGTTGTCTCTCCTAATGGCTTGCGCTGGCTCCATTGCTGTTCTGTAACTTTGCCGGGTTTGATCCCCTGGACCACATAACGCTTTTGCCAGTCCTCCAGCTTATGAAACTCATCGATAACCAGCGAATCCAGGAAGAACAGAACAGCTTCTTCTACAGGGTCTTCAATCTTTGCCGCTTCCTGTGCTCTGGTTGCGTACTCAAAGATAGGGCCGTCCGCTGGTTCGATGTAGCATTTTTCGCCTGCTTGATAGGCTTCTCTAGCTTCGGCAAGGACTTGCAAAATATAATCATCGGTAAGGGATGCCGGGCTCTTAGGATCCAGCTTGATTCGCTTGCCTGAACATTCCAGCGGGAAGAATCTTCGGTTCCCGGTGCTATCCTTCAAGAACTCGCTCTCGTTAGTCGTACCGATGAAAACAGATTTCCGGGGATGCGGTACGGATAATTTACCGTAAGGCTCCCTGTACTTGTCTTCCTGGTCGCTGATGAATTGCTTGATATCTTCGATTGTTGACTGCTTGAACGCTGTAATTTCTCCAAGCTCAATAATCCAATTTCCTAACAAGTCGATTTTGTCATCCTTGTCTTTCATCCCTCTCAAGCCGCTATTGAAAAACGTAGGGCTTGCCAGGCGACGAACTAAGGTACTTTTGCCGATTCCTTGCGCTCCGGTCAACATGGGGACCATTTCAAACTTGCATCCCGGCTCATAGACGCGCTTCACGGCTCCGACAAGCCAGCGCCTAGTAATGGCCCTGGAATACCCTACTGGATCATCTTCAACGCCTAGCGTGTCGATGAACAGCGTATCCAGGCGGGGCTTGCCGTCCCACTTCACGGATTCCAGGCGCTCTTTAACCAGGTTCCGGCTATGCTTCTTAGAGAAGGACATAATAGCGTTAGTAGTTGCTCGCTGAGAAGGTGCAAACTTGCAATTCTTTTCAATCCAGGACACTAATTCTGTTGTGTCGTCGTCGGTCCAGTCGCTAATTTTTCCTGCTTGATCCTTTTTCAAGGTGAAAGAGAACTCTTCTCTGAATGGTTTTGCTGGCAAGCTTCGTTCATTTTCAAGAATCAGTTCAACGTTAGTCATTGAGCCTTCTTTAATGTCCTTAACTCGCCTGGTACCGTCCCTCCGTGGTGCTCCCCAATCAAACAGCCCTTTGTTCAGCAAGTAGGCCGGATAGTCCGTTAACAGTTCCCGGCCGTCGGTGTAAGTGCTCGCTTGCTGTTCTTCAAGTCGTTGCGCCTGCTGGTCCTCAATGTAAGCTTGTAAGGGGGCAATATTCTGTTTCGTGGTCAATTAAGCACCTTCTTTCTTGCTGATTCGAAAACATGGATTAGTTCATCATCCCCTAAAGGCGGGGAGAAGTAGTTACTGTTAATCAGCCTCAAGTAGTTAAGCAGGCCAGTTTGATTCTGAACGCCGATTTTGACGCAATAGCAAGCCAGCTCAAACATTGAGTTGTTTCTCTCGCCTTCTGGAATGCCGTTAAATGTCCTGTCTAACAGCTTTGCGCCGTAAGATTGGCCGCCGCTCCTGGCTGGATAGTTCCCGGCCCTAGAAGGCTTCTCCGGCTTTTTGAAGGCCGTGTATGATTCGGTAGGGAACAACTTGCCTCTGTTGATCCGTACCAGGTTCCCTTTAGCGAATTGGTTTCTGATTGGCAAACCGAAAAGCTGGCCAAAGCGGAAACTTGATTCGTCGGCTCCAGTTAATACTCCCTGGTCGATGAGATAGTTAGTTAATCCCCAGGCCAGGGCTTCGTATTGCCCCTCGTTTGCCGGGGTGTCCAGGGGAATAACTAAGCGTGCCCTGATGCCTTTTAAACCGTTTCTAGCGGTCGGGTACAAGTACCAGGCAACATTAAACATGCCTCTGATTTCGTCCTCCAGATCGTCAAAATCGGCTATTTGCGTGCTTACGTCGTCCAAGTCTAAGGCTAGCGCATCCCTGGAAACGATATTTTCAGTATCGTGTTCCAGCTTGACCATTTCGCCGCTAATGGCGTAGTAGCCTTGCTTCTTTTTGATGCGGTCGAAACTCTCTTCGGTGATGTTGACCGCCGGGACTGTTCCAGCTCTAAGCAAGCACTCTTCAAGGCCGTATTTAGAAGCAAACATGTTTTTGCTGGTTAAGCCTTGCTCAATGTACACGCTCATTCGCCGAACTCCTTTTTCATTGCCGCCTTGAAAATAGCAAGATTTTTGTTCATCGTGGCGGCCTGGCTGGAATACTCTAACAAACCCCGCTTTGCCTCCTCTACGGTTGCGGGGATGAACCAGCCGTAAGGCGGATGACGCAATGAGCCAATGGGCACGCCTTTATTTAACAGTGATTCTCTGGTCTCGTACAATTCTCTTGTATTACAGCCAGATTGAAGGATGATTGTTTTAACCTTCTTGGCGTTCTTTTCCCCTCGGGGAATACATGCAAGAACTTGCTGTTCCTGCTTGGTAAAAATGTTTTGTGTCATTTAAAACTACCTCAAAAATAAAAAACATATTGTTATCCTCCTTTGGGCTTTCTTCCTTTAATCTTCAACTATCACTCGTCATATTCCCCCTGTGAACGCATCCGGAAATATGCTATAATTAATAGAAAAGGTCTATGTATTGATAGACTTCCTATAAGACTGTTAGCGCCGATTTGGTAGATTGATCGCTAACAGTCTTTTTTGTGCTTCCTTCGGGCTCCTCGTGCTGTTTGAGCCAGTTAGTTAAGCTTTCCTTTCCGTAAAGCTTGCGGCCTTCTATGACCGCTACGGGCGCTCCAGCACGGACCCAAATATCTATAGTGTTCGGGGACACTCCGAAAAATGCCGCAATCTGGTTCCGGTTCAAATATGGCCGGGATTCCGGTTCTAAGTGCATCCCTTCGAACGATTCCTTGACCAGGTTAAACAGGTATTTCTTGATTTCCTGCTCCTGATCGCTATCTAAGGTTATTTGCAAGATGCTTCGCCTCCTCTCTTGTGTTTGTCCATGAACGTATCAATGGACTTCTTAGAAAATCTAGGCTTGTTGCCAATAACGAACACTGGCAACCCTTCCTTGATGTACTGGTCAATAGACCGATAGGAAGTAGGGGCCAGCCCTAAATATTCCATTGCTTGCCGTTTTGAAAGGTATTCAGACATTTCTATTTTCGCCTCCTTCTTGTTGCTAACGATTGCGATTATTCCACAATCGCGCAACCTAGCTTTGATTAAAGAATAGCCTTTTGTTCTTGCTTAGTCAAGGAAAAATTACGAAAAAGTACCACATTTTCTCAAATATACAACATCAAGCGTAAGAAATGCTGTATACTAAAGCAAAAAAGAAGATTAGGAAGATAGAAAAGTTATGAACAGAATAAAGCAATTACGGAAAGAGAAGGGGCTAACTCTCCAGCAAGTAGCTGATGACTTAACCGCTACTTTTCCTCCTGGAAACGAAAGAGTTATTTCTAAATCTACAGTTTCACGGTGGGAAAACGAAAAAAACAGCCCTACGGCTGAAATGTGGGGGCTGTTAGCTGATTATTTCGGTGTTAGTGTCGACTACTTACAGGGTGCCTGGTCGGAAAAAGAAGTTATTGAATTAATGTCCTCTTCCTTACTGGACAACTACGAAAGACTATCTGAATTAGATAGAGAATATAAAGGGATGTATGAAGATGATCCGTTCCAGAACCGTGGTTTGTTTGGGTCGATGAGCCTTATAACAGAACCGACACCATGGGGGTATATTAGTAAAAATGGATCGCTTGAATCTCGTGCGGTGCAAGAAAGGGCTATCCAAAAAGAGATTTTGAGCAACGATTACATGGCTCTTGCGTTTTCTATAATCAATCTTATTTATTTTGATAGTGCATTCGGCAATTCGGTTCTAAAACCCGAAGGTGATAGCAAAACGGATCGGTACGAATTAGCGAATGAGCAAGTAAATGATTTGATGATCGGTTTAAAGAAAAGTGCTGGCCAGAACATAGGAAAGGACTTTTTAAAGTCGTATTTTCAAAAGCATTGCTTTAAATCTGTTTTGTCTAGTCTAGTAGTACGAAAACTAATGGCGGAAAAAGTTGAACCGGAAACAATGGCTTTAGTCTTGGTGAACTCTATAGAAGGCGAAATACTGGAAATAGAAATTCGAGTTTATCGTAGAAAAGAGCTAGATGAAATCCAGTTTTCGGACGAAATAGAAAGGCCGTCAACGGATGTGGATGACTTGATTCAAGAAACTAACTCACTTTATGACCGAATCGACGAACTCCAGAAAGAAAATTACCGCCTAAAAGCTGAGCTAGCTTCTAAGCGGTGATTTGGTGCTGTTGAGTATGATTGCCTTAAGGAAGCCTAAAACCTCCAAAAACCTCTTATTTTGATGATATAGGACCTATCAAAACTTGACTTTTTCCAGGCTGGTGCTGAGAACCTTAGAAACCCTAATAGATGTAGGACCTAACAAAACCTAACATTTTCCAGGGGATGCCAGTTAGTCGTTGACTGTTGCCAGCATCCCCCAAACAAAATATTTTTCGAATCATATTGAAGCCTGTGAACGCATCCGGGAAAAAGAAAGCAGGAATCACTATGAACAAGAAAGACATTATCAAGTATCAAACAGCCAGCGGGAAAGATCGTTACAAGTTCATCGTTTACGCTGGAAAAGATGAGACTACGGGAAAATCTATCATCATTAGGAAGCAGGGCTTCAAGACACTCAAGGAAGCTAAACAAGCTTACTTAGATGTTCAGCAAGCAATCTTGAACGGGGACTATTTGCCAATCAATCAGAAGCGGCTTACTTACAAGGGCCTGCTTGAACTGTATCTCCCTTTGTACGCTCAAACAGTGAAGGAAACTTCCTTCTACCAGTTCAAGCGCTGTATGGAATCAAAGGTCTTGCCTGTTTTAGGTGATGTTTACTTAGACAAGATCACGCCGCAACTTTGCCAGAAGGCCGTTAATCAATGGGCTAAAGAATATCCTATTGGCTTTGAACGAGTTACTATATGGGCTTCAAAAGTCCTTAAGTATGCCTTTCAAATTGGGCTGATTGATAGCAATCCTTTTGATCGGGTAATCAAGCCCAAAAAGCCAGCCAAAAAGAAGAAAGACAACTTCTATACTAAAGATGAGCTGGAAACATTCTTGAACGGTGCCAGGGATGCCGGAATGATGAAATATACTTTATTCCGCCTGCTGGCCTTCTCTGGAATGCGGATCGGGGAGCTAATCGCCTTGGAATGGTCGGATGTTGATTTCTTTAGAAAAACTGTTTCAATCAGCAAAACGTTGACGATGAACAAGGCCGGAAAAAATACGATAGGAAGCCCAAAAACAACCTCTAGCAATAGAGTTATTATGCTGGATGACGAAACCATGGCTATCCTTCAAAAATGGCGGGCTGAACAATCAAGGCGGATTATCTACCTTGGGAAGCCGCACAATGATTTAATTTTTCCTAGTGAACATGGATCACGTTTATTTAATTCAACGGTTCAATATTGGAATGAAAAAATAGCCAAAAAGCAGGAATTAAGAAAAATCAGCTTGCACGGGTTCAGGCATACACACGCAAGTTTATGTTTTGAAGCTGGCTTGACTATGCAAGATGTTAAAGAACGGCTAGGGCACTCAAATATTTCAACGACAATGGACGTTTACACTCATGTAACCAAAAACAGGAAGGAAGAAAGTGTTCAACAACTAGCTAATTTCATGCGGGCTTAGGTGCCTTTGGTGCAATATTTGGTGCAACATTCTACAAGCACGACGCCTAAAAGGCATGTTTTAGCCGCTTTTTGATTAATTACTCTATAATGGAAACTTAATACGCCTAATAGAAACAAGTAATGCAACGGAAAATAAGGAGGCCACATGCGCTATCAGCAAATTATTCTGGATGTTGACGACACCTTGCTCGACACTGAAGCAACGGTTCACGACTCCCTGGTTCAGCTCTTCAAATCCCATGGCTGGGAGATCAGTGACGAATTTGAAAAAGAATTCCACGCCTACAACCAGGGGCTCTGGCGGCGGCTGGAAAAGGGTGAGCTGACCTTGAATCAGCTCTACGCGATCATGTTCCCGGACATTATCAAAAAATACTGCGGGGTCGAAGTCGACGGAATGGAGACGGCTGACGAATTCCACAGCTACTTCCACACCGGCCACAAGCTCTTGCCCGGGGTCAAGGACACCCTCCGCTATGCCAAAAGACTGGGCTACAGCCTGGCGGTTTTGAGCAATGGGGAGCAATTCGGCCAGGAGCACCGGCTGGAATTAGCCGGGATAAGACACTACTTTGACCTGGTTGTGACCAGCCAGGAAGCCGGGGTGCAGAAGCCAAACGTGGAAATTTTTGACTACTTTTTCGCCAGAAGCGGCTACAGCCCCAACCAAACCGTCTTCTTCGGCGATGGCCTGTCCTCTGACATCATGGGGGCGGAAAACTACGGCTTTGCCAGCATTTGGTTCAACCACCGCCACCGGCAGAAGACCATGCCAGTCCACCCCCTCTTTGAGGTGGACAACTATGCCCAATTCCAGCGGATCTTGAAAAAAGACTTCGCCCCAACCGCTCTGCGTTAGTTTCCGTTATACTTAAAGCAAACAGACTTTAAGAAGGATTTTGGGAAAAATGGAAAATTACTTTTTTGATTTCGACGGCACGATCTGCGAATCGCGCCACATCTACGCGGCCAGCGTGCAGAAGGCCTTCGAGGCCCGGGGGGTCAAGGTGCCGACCACTGAAGATATTTACCAGGCCATGGGGATTCCGATCGATGTCTCAATCGCCCGCTGGGCCCAGGAGGGACACCGAAGCGACCTGGCCCAGACCCTGTTTGCGGAAAGCATGGCGGAATATGCCCTGCTGGAAGATGACCGGGTCCGCCTTTTTCCAGGGATCGTGAAGACCTTGACCCAGCTGAAACTGGCTGGCAAGCAGCTCTTCGTCTGCTCCAGTAAGACCCACCCGGAAATTGCCCACAATCTGGAAAATCTAAGCCTGCTGGATCTGTTCGTTGATTTTGTCGGGGCCGATGAGGTGGTCAACCACAAACCGGCCAGCGATGAAATCGACCTTTTGGTCAAGCGGCATGGCTTGGATTTGAAAGAGTCAATCATGCTGGGGGATGCCAAGTACGACATCCGGATGGGGAAGAACGCCGGCTGCACGACCTGCGCCTGCACTTGGGGCGCCTTTGACCCGGCCAGCCTGAAGAAGGAAAAAGCTGACTACACGGTCGACTATCCTCTGGAAATTTTGGCGATCTAGAAAAAAGCAAAGAGTAAAAACGACAGAGAGTAAAGAAAAAAGAAAGTGAAGATAAAATGCGACTGATTTCTTGGAACATTGACTCATTGAACGCGGCCTTGACGGGGACTTCCCCGCGGGCGGAAATGACCCGGGGGGTCTTGAAAAACTTGCATGACCTGGCCCCAGATGTCCTGGCCCTGCAGGAAACCAAGCTGCCGGCCAGCGGGCCAAGCAAAAAGCACCAGGCGGCTTTGGCTGACCTTTTTCCGGAATACGATTTCGTTTGGCGGTCCAGCATGGAACCAGCCCGGAAGGGTTACGCGGGCACAATGTTTTTATACAAAAAGGGCCTGGATCCAGTAGTGACCCGGCCGGAAATCGGGGCCCCGGAGCCGATGGACTTTGAAGGGCGGATTTTGACTCTGGAATTCCCGGACTTTTACGTGACCCAGGTCTACACGCCAAATGCCGGCAACGGTCTGGTCCGCTTGGGTGACCGGCAGGAATGGGACAAGTGCTACCGGGCCTACCTGGAAGAATTGGACAAAAAGAAGCCGGTCCTGGCCAGCGGGGACTTCAACGCCGCCTACCAGGAAATCGACTTGAAGCATCCGGAAAACAACCACCATTCCGCCGGCTTTACGGATGAAGAAAGAGCGGGATTTGGCCAGCTTTTGGCGGCGGGCTTCACGGATACCTTCCGCCAGATCCACGGCCAGGTGGAGGGCGTCTACTCCTGGTGGGCCCAGCGGGTACGGACGGCCAAGGCCAATAATTCCGGCTGGAGAATCGATTACTGGCTGGTTTCCAACCGCCTGGCTGACCAGGTAGAGAAGTCGGAAATGATCGCGACTGGGGAAAGAGCGGATCATTGCCCAATTTTATTGGAAATTAAGCTGTAATTCGGTTACAATTAGAAATTAGAGGATGAAGAAACAAAGAAGTTTTAGTTAATTTTTTGTATATGAGGCGTATGTGTATATGAAGAGATTAGAAAAAGGGGTCATTGGCTTGATCCTAGTCATTTTTGCGGGCACGGCAATTATGGCCGTCTCGAGCGGTGGCCAGAAAGCAGAAAGCAGTTCAGACGCCTTCGATACTTCAGAGTACCGGAAGGCAGTCAAGTCAACCGACAACCACCACTTCAAGAACATGAAGGTGGAATTGTCTGGCGAGAAGAGCAAGATTACTGGCATCCTGCCCAAGACGCCGACTACTGTCAGCCTGCTCAAGCAGTGGAAGAGCAAGAAGGTTGACCTGGATTTTACGGTCAGCAAGAAGGACAGAATGCTGATCAGCAAGCAGACAGTTAAACTGCCGACCCCTAAGGGGCAGGAATTGACTCATGCCATGGATGGCGAAATCGGCTATGACCCGGACAGCAACAAGGTCTTGATTTTTGCCAGTGACAAGAACTACAGCCGGGGATTCTATCTTTTAGGTAATTTGAAGCGGAACGAACCGAGCCCGACTAGTTTGAGTGCCGACCAGGATCCGCTGGAATTCAGTTTTAAAGATTAAAAAGAAGTCTGGGAAAAAAGACTCTAACGAATAAAAAAGGCTTCTAGAAGTGAAAAACTTCTGGAAGCCTTTTTGCTATGCATCTCAAATCACTCATGTTACTAAATACTGGAGCAGAGAGCTGCTAAAGCTCTCTTTTTGTCATGTATTGAGAATCTTCCAGCCAATCAAAAAATATGAAGCTCGAAATATTACATCGAGTTTCACCTTTTTCATTTATCTAAAGTCCAGTTTTTTCCCAGACTCTTTCTTTTTTTACTTTTGACTTGTTTTCTGAATTTTTAACCAGCTTGGAATTTTTTAACTGATTAATTCACTGGACGGCAAGCCTGGAAGTCCACCTATTTTAATGGGTGGATGGATAGGGCTTGCCGTCTTTCTTTGCATTGTAGATCTGATCGTTGATATATCTTTCGACTGTATCCTTTGACATATTGCCAACGGTTCCGATGTAATAGCTGGATGACCATAAGTTGCCGCCCCAGCACTTGTTTTTCCGTATGTCTGGGTGGTCTCGCAAAAATACGTATCCGGTATGGCCTTTGAGAGCTTTCACTGCTGCGCTGATAGATTTTGATGGTCTGAAGGAGATCATAGCATGGACATGCTCTGGCATAACTTCTAGCTTCTCAATCTGAATGTCATTGCTAGCAGCTGTTTCGATAATCAGCTCTTTCATCTCACTTGCCAATTCGGCAGTCCTAAAGATCTGGTTGCGGTATTTCGTGCACCAGATCAGATGATAATGGCAGTTGTAAACATAGCGTTTTGTATAGATAGCATCCTTAATCTTTTCAGTCATTGTCTTTCCTCCTATGCAGCTAAACTCCAGGCTTTCTTAAGATTTTACGCCAGTCATTGACTAGCCCTTCATGGTATAATTATAGCAAGAAAAGAGGTGAGAAAAAATGACAAGAAAGCAGCTGATGATCTCTATGTCGGATCTTCCTTATCATCTGGGACTTAAGATGAGGATTTATCCAAGTTCCCAGCAGAAAAAAATAATTGCTATTAACTGTGGCGTAAGCCGTTCGGTCTACAACAAGCTGATTGCTATCAATTCTGAACTGATGCAGCTTAGAAAAACTGGCATCTACATCAAAACAATAGCTGAAAGAATTGAGACGCTGGAGTTGCGGAAAAAGAATTTGTCTAAGTACTATTCCTATATGTCTGTCAAGGAAGTTGACAGCTTGACCATAGCCCAGGCGAAGCTTAACTACAATGCGGCCTGGAGCATGTTCAAAAAAATTCATTCATCCGGCGTTCCCAAATATCATAAGAAAGGAGTAAGCGACAGCTATCAGACTTCTTGTATCTACACAACCGATAACAAGAAGAAAGGAAACTGTACGCCTTTCACTGGGTCAGTTAGATTCTTAGACACAAAGCACGTACAATTGCCTAAGCTGGGGAGAATTAGAATAAGCGGGTCAAGCTATCAAAAAATTCTTGCGCACAATCCTAATTTTCGAATTGGAACGGCAACTATCAAGTGTGACGCTTCGGGCTACTACTTGTCTCTTCAGATTGGGGACGTAGTGCCTTTTGTCAATCTGAAGCCAAAAGCAGGCAAAGTTACAGGCATTGACTTGAATACCGACAACTTCTTGACGGACAGCTACGGCAATGTCGTTGATAATCCTCGTTACTACCGCAAGTCATTAAAACGGCTGAAGAAATTGCAAAGACAGATGGCAAGAAGACAAGTGCGGGCAAAAAAGGAAGGCCGCAAGCTGGCTGAAAGCCGGAATTACCAAAAGTCCCGCCTGCAAGCAGCACGCCTTCACCAGCACGTCAAAAATCAAAGAGAAAACTTCTTACAGAAACTCAGTACTGCATACATCAATAACCACGACGTAGTAGTGCTTGAGGACTTGAGAGGGAAAAACTTGATGAAAAATCATGCCTTAGCAATGTCAATTGCCGATGTTGGCTGGAGCAACTTCCAGAAAATGCTTGAATACAAAGCAGGTCTCTATGGCAAGAAGTACATTGAGGTCGACAAGTGCAACACCACCCAACGTTGCTCTAATTGTGGCAGCATTATGGGGCATAACGGCTATCCAAAGCTTACCTTGAAAGATAGGGAATGGAATTGCCCAATCTGCAAAGTCCACCATATTCGGGACTATAACGCAGCACTGAACATCTTGGAAAAAGGCATAGCTAAGTTAGAGGAAGAAGAAAAAACTATCATTCCTTACAAAAACTAAAAGAAAAGAGCCTTAGGCAACCCAAGGCTCTATAATATAAATCTGGTAATTAGGGATCCCTGCACCTGCAAATCCCCGTATCTGATTAGTGCAAGCAGGGAGGCAAAAGCCTCTTGCGACTTGCAAGCCCTAGACTTTAGTCTGGGGTTGGTTGACTTAAGTAAGGCTTGCACTTTGGACAAACTTGTTTTATTGTTGATTATGAGAAAAAAATTTATGACATATTAAAAAGCAAGGAGGAATCTTTGATGAGAAAAGTAGCAGTGATTGGCATGGGACACGTTGGGGCTACGGCAGCCTTTATTCTGTTTACCCACGGGGTAGCGGACGAATTGGTCTTGCTGGACAAGAATGAGACCAAGTGCCGGGCTGAATGGGGCGACTTGCGCGACACCCTGGGCAGAAACGACTTCTACGTCAACGTCAAGTGGGGCGACTGGAAAGAGCTGGCGGACGCTGACTTGATCATCACCGCTTTTGGTGACGTGGCGGCCTCAATCACGACAGGCGACCGGTTCGCCGAATTTCCGATCAACACCAAGAACGCGGTTGAAGTTGGCCAGAAGATCAAGGACAGCGGCTTCAAGGGCGTCATCATCAATATCTCCAACCCTTGTGACGTGGTAACCTCCATCTTGCAAAAGGTGACTGGCCTGCCAAAGAGCCAGGTCTTCGGGACCGGGACCTTCCTGGACACTTCCAGAATGCAGCGGGTTGTCGGGGAAAAGCTGGGCCAGGATCCGAGAAACGTGTCCGGCTTCAACCTGGGTGAGCACGGGTCCAGCCAGTTTACGGCCTGGTCAACGGTTTGGGTTAACAACCGGCCAGCCAAAGACCTCTTCAATGAAGAAGAGAAAGAAGAAATGGACCGCTTGAGCAAGGACAATGCCTTTATGGTCGGCAAGGGCAAGGGCTACACTTGCTACGCTGTCGCTACCTGCGCGGTCCGTTTGGCTAGAGCCGTCTTCTCTGACGCCAAGTTCTACGGCCCGACTAGCTGCTACGTTGAATCTCTGGGGACCTACATCGGCTATCCGTCAATCGTTGGCAAGCATGGGGTAGAAGAAGTGCCAGTTCTGGACTTGCCAGCTGACGAACAAGCCAAGCTGGAAGCTTCCGCTAAGAAGCTGAAGGACAGCCTGGCCAGCTTGGAATAATTAAAACGATTCTAATAATTCAAAAAAGTTTTAGCGTAAGAAAATCCTCCCGGACGGGAGGATTTTTGTTATAATAAGTTAAATTACAAAAAGTAAGTGATGTATTTGACAGGAGGCAAAAAATGACTTTGCACGGTTTGGAAGATACTTACGAATTGGCCAACGGGGTCAAGATCCCGGTGATTGGTTTCGGGACCTGGCAGACCCCAGACGGGGACGTGGCCCAGGAAGCAGTTGAGGCGGCCTTGAATGCCGGCTACCGGCATATCGACACGGCCGCGGTTTATGGCAATGAAGCCAGCGTGGGCCGGGCCATCAAGAAAAGCGGTGTCAAGCGGAGCGACTTGTTCGTGACCAGCAAGCTATGGAACGGGTCCCACAGCTATGAAGGGGCCAAGGCGGCTATTGATGACAGTCTGCTCAAGCTGGACACGGACTACCTGGACCTGTACTTGATTCACTGGCCAAATCCAGTTGCCATCCGGGACCACTGGGCAGAAGGCAACGCGGAAGCCTGGCGGGCCATGGAAGAAGCTGTTCAGGCCGGCAAGATCCGGGCGATCGGGGTCTCCAACTTCCGCCGCCACCACCTGGAAGCCCTCTTGAAGACGGCAGAAATCAAGCCTGTGGTCAACCAGATCTGCCTCAACCCAAATGACTTGCAAGCGGAAGTAACGGCCGCTAATAAGGAATACGGCCTTTTGAGCGAGGCATACAGTCCTTTGGGCACGGGCGGTCTTTTGGGCAATGAGACTATCAAGGCAGTTGGGGCCAAGTACGGCAAGTCCAGTGCCCAGGTTTTGATCCGCTGGTCCCTGCAGCATAACTTTTTACCACTACCGAAGTCAGTTCACCCGGACTATATCAAGGCTAACGCTGAGGTCTTTGACTTTGAACTTACTGCAGACGACATGGCTAAGCTGGATGGCCTGCAAGGGATCGGCCAGCCAGTCCTGGATCCGGACCAAGCTGAATTTTAAACTGAAAAACTGAAAACAACTAAAAAGACTTTATAAGAAAGACTATATAATATGCCAAAAGCGAATTGGTAGTTATATAGTCTTTTTGTATATATTCGTCAAAACCGAACAAAAATTGCTAAAAATTTTTTCAAAAAAATTTGGTAGCGGCTGAAGGCTTACGGGGCTTGAATTGATCCAACATACAGTTTCTCGTGTTCGCCTGGTTACACAACACAACATCTTGTGTTTCACAGGAAGACTGCTAACATATGGAGTGCTTAGAAAATAATGAGACAAGCAGAAAGGATCTGAGAAGATGAGTGAAGAAATATCGCTCTCGGCTGAATTTGTCGACCGGGTGAAAAAGAGTGTAAAACCTCACTGGGGCAAGCTGGGCTGGGTCACCTACAAGCGGACCTACGCCCGCTGGCTGCCGGAAAAGGGACGGAGTGAGAACTGGGATGAAACCGTCAAGCGGGTGGTTGAAGGCAACATCAACCTGGATCCCCGCCTTCAAGACTCCCCAAGTCCGGAACTGAAGCAAAGCCTGACTGAAGAAGCAGAGCGGCTCTACAAGCTGATCTACGGCCTGGGCGCGACGCCATCTGGCCGGAACTTGTGGATTTCCGGGACTGATTACCAGAGACGGACCGGGGATTCCTTGAACAACTGCTGGTTTGTGGCCATCCGCCCGCAAAAGTACGGGAACAGCAAGATTGTGCCCAGCTACCTTGGCAAGCAGGAAAAGGCCGTTTCCATGCCTTTTTCCTTCCTCTTTGACGAACTGATGAAGGGGGGCGGGGTCGGCTTCTCAGTTGCTAGATCCAACATCAGCCAGATTCCCCGGGTCGACTTTGATATCGACCTGCAGCTGGTGATCGATGAGACCAGCGAATCTTACGATGCTTCCGTCAAGGTCGGGGCCGTCGGCAAGAATGAATTGGTTCGAGATGCTGACAGCATCTACTACCGCCTGCCGGACACCCGGGAAGGCTGGGTTTTGGCCAATGCCCTCTTGATTGACCTCCACTTCGCCCAGACCAACCCGGACCGTAAGCAAAAGCTGATCCTGGACTTGTCTGACATTCGGCCTTACGGGGCAGAAATCCATGGCTTCGGCGGCACGGCTTCCGGCCCAATGCCTTTGATTTCCATGCTACTGGACATCAACGAAGTCTTGAACAATAAGGCTGGCGGCCGCCTTTCAGCGGTCGATGCCACTGACATCTGCAACTTGATCGGCAAGGCAGTCGTGGCTGGCAATGTCCGCCGGTCAGCGGAACTGGCCCTGGGCTCAAACGATGACCAGGACTTCATTTCTATGAAGCAGGACCAGGAGAAGCTGATGCACCACCGCTGGGCATCCAACAACAGCGTGGCGGTTGACTCAGCCTTCAGAGGCTATCAGCCAATCGCCGCCGGGATCCGGGAAAACGGGGAGCCAGGGATCGTGAACCTGGACCTGTCCAAGAACTATGGCCGGATCGTTGATGGCTACCAGGCTGGAATTGACGGGGACGTGGAAGGGACCAACCCTTGCGGGGAGATCTCCCTGGCCAACGGGGAACCTTGCAACCTCTTTGAAGTCTTCCCGCTGATCGCGGAAGAACAGGGCTGGGATTTGCAGGAAGTCTTTGCCTTAGCAGCCCGTTATACCAAGCGGGTAACCTTCAGTCCTTATGACTGGGAAATTTCCCGGGAAATAATTCAAAAGAACCGCCGGATCGGGATCTCCATGTCCGGGATCCAGGACTGGCTTTTGACCAGACTGGACAACCGGGTGGTTACCGGCTTCAAGGATGACTTTGACCCGGAAACCCATGAAGCTATCAAGGTGCCAGTCTACGACAAGCGGGCCATCAAGGCAGTTGACCACCTTTACAAGGCCGTGGTCAAGGCTGACCAGGCCTACAGTAAGACTCTGGGCTGCAATGAATCAATCAAGCATACCACGGTCAAGCCGTCAGGCACGGTGGCCAAGCTGGCCGGGGCCAGTGAAGGCATGCACTTCCACTACGGGGCCTACTTGATCCAGCGGATCCGTTTCCAGGATTCTGACCCGCTTTTGCCAGCCTTGAAGGCCTGCGGCTACCGGACGGAAGCCGATATCTACACGGAAAACACGACCTGCGTGGAATTCCCGATCAAGGCGGTAGGGGCGGACAACCCTAACTTTGCTTCAGCTGGCACGGTTTCAATCGCGGAACAGTTTGCCACTCAGGCCTTCTTGCAGACTTACTGGTCGGACAACGCGGTTTCCTGCACGATTACTTTCCAGGATTCCGAAGGTGGCCAGGTTGAATCCTTGCTCCGCCAGTACCGCTTTATCACCAAGTCAACCTCGCTTCTGCCATACTTTGGCGGATCTCTCAAGCAAGCGCCAAAGGAACCGATCGATAAGGAGACTTACGAAAAGCGCAGCCAGGAAATTACCGGCAACGTGGAAGAAGTCTTCAGCCAGCTGAACAGCGACGTCAAGGACCTGGAACTGGTCGACCAGACCGATTGTGAAGGCGGCGCCTGCCCAATTAAGTAAAGCAGGCAAAATAGCGATAAAAGACAAAAACAAAACTGAAATATAAAACGGGAGAAACAAAAGATGAAAAAGAAGATTTTAGCAGTCGTAGTTGCCTTGGCAGCCTTCGTGGGCCTTTTTGCCAGCCAGCCAGTCCAAAAGCAAAACGTGCAAGCAGCCAAAACCACTAAAAAGGCTAAGAGGACTACTAAGAAGGCCAAGGCTAAGCAAATCAGCGTGACCTACACTTTGAAGGACACGACCAAGGCCAAGAACAAGCAAACCCTGGATAAGAAGACTTTCAAGGTCAAGAAGGGGACGACTGTCTTCACTGTTTTGAAGAAGGCCTGGAAGGTCAACTATACTAAGTCTTCATATGGTGTCTTCATCACCAAGATCAAGGGCCTGGGCAATGAAAAGAAGAAGCTCTACTGGACTTACACTGTTGACGGCAAGATGGCCAAGGTGGCAGCTGACAAGCAAAAGCTGACTAAGAACAAGTCCAAGCTTGTCTTCACTTTGAAGCAATACTAAAATGCAGACCAAGGAACGCTACCAGCTGCAAAGGCTGACCCTGCTGGCCCTGCTGACTGCGATGTGCGTGCTTTTGCGGATCTTTAAAATCATCGATATCCCCAATGTCCAGCCGGTGACCGACATTATCATGCTGACGACACTGGAATTGGGGGCAGGGACGGGGATTCTTCTGGCCATTTTAGTCATGGTGATCTCCAACATCTTCCTGGGCTTTGGCATTTGGACCTTGCCGCAGATCTTTGCCTACGCGGCCTGCGCCTTGACCGTGGCGGTATTTGCCAGACTTTTGCCGCTGAAAAGCCGAAAATTCTTCTGGCTGCAGGAGCTCCTGGCCGGCTTTCTGGGCCTGGAATACGGCTTCTTCGTCAGCCTGGGCATGGCTGGCTGGGGCGGCTGGGCAGCCTTCATTGCTTACTGGGTCAGCGGACTGACCTTTGACTTGTATCACGCCGCCGGCAACCTGGCCTTTTATCCTATCCTTTATCTGCCATTGATTCTGGGCCTGGACCGGTTTAAAAAGAAAGCAGGGTGGAAGCAAAATGCTTAAAGTCTACACTAAAGTCGGTGACCAGGGGAAAACCAAGCAGGTGACCGGCAAGATGGTCGCCAAATACGACCCGCAGATCCAGACACTGGGAGCTCTCGATGAGCTGCAGTCCTGGCTGGGGGTTACGGTGGCCAACCTTTCTCCGGCCTGCCAGGGCCTAGAAGAAAAGCTGATCAAGCTAGAGCGGGAAATGTATGAATTGCAGGCTGACCTGGTGGTCAAGCGGCACCATATGATTACCTTGGCTGAAGTGACTTACATGGAAGAGCAAATCGATGCCTGGACGGAAGAATTGCCGGAAATGAAGGAATTTATCCTGCCCGGCGGGTCAAAGACCAGCGCCAACCTCCAGTATGCCCGGGCACTGGCCCGGACCAGCGAGCGGGTCTGCGTGCTGTACGCGGACGAAAGCGGGGAGGTCAAGAGCGACAGCCTCAAGTACTTGAACCGCCTGTCAGACTACCTGTTCGTGATGGCCCGCTACGCCAACTTTTTGGAGGGCGTGGCTGACGTCAAGAGCAAGCCCGCCCGGCCACGGCGTCCGAAAAAATAAGCTAGCAAATTAAAAAAGTGTTGGATGATCTTGAGAGCAAGCATCCAACACTTTTTCTTTTACAGTTACTTTCAATATATTCTACTCCAAAAATAAGCAAGCAAAAACCCGCGGGTGAGAAGGCCCCGCGGGTTTTCGTTTTAGCTTTTAATGGATAAGTTTAAAAGTATGTGTTTGTAAAGTAATGTAAGTAATTTTTAAGTAGATTGTTGTAAGAAAATCTGTAAGTTTTAAAAAAGGGATTTCTAAGCGGCTAGATTAGCCAACCTTAACTGGAGTTTCAGCTTCCTTGCCTTCAACCAATTTAAGGTTGTTGTCGAAGGCCTTAACTACCATGTTGCGAACAGCGTGAGTAGTGTAGAAAGCAGTGTGTGGAGTTACCAGAACGTTTGGACGAGCGATCAAGTCAGCCAAACGTGCGTCTGGGAATTCCTTGCCTTCCCAGTCTTCGTTGAAGACGCCAACTTCACCTTCGTAAACGTCCATTACGTAACCGAAGACCTTGCCTGAGTCCAAACCACGGATAACAGCGTCAGTGTCAACCAATGGACCACGTGATACGTTAACGATAACTACGTCTTGCTTCATTTCAGCGATTGACTTGTCGTTGATCATGTGAACGTTAGCTGGAACGTCAGGAACGTGCAGAGAAATAACGTCAGCTTGCTTGTACAAGTCGTCAAGTGAGTCTACGTAGTAGCCCTTCTTTTCCAGTTCTGGGTTGCGGAAGATGTCGTAAGCAATAACCTTAGCGCCGAAGCCTTCCATGATTTGCATGAAGACTTGACCGATGTGGCCAGTACCTACAACACCAACAACTTGGTCACGAACTTCACGGCCGATAGTTGGTGCCCAACGCAAGTCGTGACGAGCAACCTTTTCGTCCATACGCTTGTCTTGACGCAAGACGCGGGCAGCTTGGATAGCAGCGTGTTCTGCGATGGCGTCTGGTGAGTAAACTGGAACGTTGGTGATTTGGAAGCCAAGTTCCTTAGCCTTAGCCATGTCGATGTTGTCAACACCAACGTTACGCAGGCTCATCTTAGTGATGCCGTTGTCTGCCAAAGCTTGCAGAGTTTCAGCGGTGTAGTCAAGTTGTTGGTAAACAACAACACCGTCAGCACCCTTTGCCAAAGCAGCAGTTTCTGGAGTCAAAAGCTTGTCAGTGTATTCAACTTCGACGTCCTTGTGAGCGTCTTCCCATTCCTTCAAGAATGGCTTTTCATCTTCACGAATTGCGTAAGCAAAAATTTTAGTCATTATTGTCCCTCCGTTATTCTTGCTCTTACATTGATAATCTTAGCACAAAATCGCCGGGTAAAAAACTAAGATGTGAGTATTTGAGCAAATATTTTTCTTGTAAGCGCTATACTTAACGGAGGGCTTGCTGTTAGTTCGTGAACATGAGAATTTTTCACAAGCCCTGTTTGTCAAAAAGGCTCAGACCCTTTAAACTGGTCTTAGCAAATAAAGGAGCATGAAAAATGACAGTGCAAAAAATCATCCACGACCCCCTCAGTTTAAGCCAGCCGGCAGCTAAAGCGGCGGCCAGTGACCGGCAAGCCGCCCAGGACCTGCTGGACACCCTGCTGGCCCACCGAGAAAGCGTTGACGGCCTGCCGCCCGCCGCTGGCCTGGCCGCCAACATGATTGGGGTAAACAAGGCGATTATCGCGGTCAACGCCGGCTTTTTACCTATAGTTATGTTCAACCCTAAGATCGTTAAAAGAAGTGGCCACTACCTGGCAGAAGAAGGCTGCCTGTCTTTGCAGGGAGAGCGGCCGGCTGACCGCTATGAAGAGATTACGGTCAAGTACCAAGACATGGATTTAAAAGAGCATGAGCAGGCCTTTACGGGCTTTGTGGCGGAAACCATTCAGCATGAGGTCGATCACTGCAAGGGCAAATTAATCTAATAAGGTAGGAAAGCAAAAAGCTGAGCCAAACGGCTCAGTTTTTTTAATCGGTCAGGTAGGAGACCGGCTTGTTGACTTCGACCTTGGTGCCGGAGTATTTCTTGGCGATCCACTTCTGGATCTGCTTGTTATGGTAGAGCTTGCCCAGCTTCTTGTAAGCGGCATTGTTCTTGCTCTTCTTGGCGGTGGCCAGGACATTGATGTTGTTCTTGGTGCTCTGGTCGATCTTTTCGTGATAAAGAGAGTCCTTCAGCACGTTCAAGTTGCCGGCCAGGGCGATGGTGTTGCCGATGAGGACGGCGTCGACGGACTTGATGATCCGCGGGCCGGTGGTGTCATCGATCAGCTTGAACTTGAACTTCTTCGGGTTGGAAGCAATGTCGTTGGTGTTGCCGCTGGCTGAGTCAAAATTCTTTTTTAGCTTGATCAAGCCGGCGCTTTGCAAAAGCAGGAGCCCTCTGGCTTCGTTGGCGGCATTGTTGGCCAGGGCGATGGTCGCGCCTTTAGGCAGGTCGGAGAGCTTCTTGTACTTGGATGAGTAGATACCCATTGGTTCCAGGTAGGTCGTGGCCAGGGCTACTTGCTGGCCGGTATTGCTCTTGGACTTATTGTAGGCTTGCAGGTAGGCCCAGGAAGCGAAGGCACTGACGTTGATGCTGCCATCGGAAGTTGCCCGCAGGAGGCTTGGCCCGTCGGTAAAAGCCTTCACCTTGATCTTAAGGCCCAGCTTTTTGGCCTGGCTGCTCTTGGCGATGTGCTGCCAGACTTGGACATCGGGGCCGATAGAGCCGACAGTGACGGTAGTCTTCTGGCTCTTGGCCGTTTGCCGGGAAGAAGTCAGGCGCAGGGCAAAGAAGGCGGCAATGATGACGACGAGGGCGATGGCGGCGGCGATGAGCCGCTGCTGCTTTTTCTTTCTTCTCATGATTTTTGCTCCTAAAAATTAAAAATTAGTCTTCAACCACGTGGCGGTCAAATGGGTCGTCGCTGATGCCCTTCTTCAAGATGTCGTTGCACCATTCCTGGGCGCTGAAGAGGGAGTGGTCGCGGTAGTTGCCGCAGCTTTCGATGGTGGTACCAGGCACGTCTTCCCAGGTGATGTCGTCTCTGATGGCCTTGAGGGAGTCGCGCAGGGCCTTGGCTACTTCAGTGGTGCTGTGTTCACCCCAGGTAATCAAGTGGAAACCAGTCCGGCAGCCGAATGGGGAGCAGTCGATGACGCCGTCTAAGCGGTCGCGCAGGAGGCTGGCCAGGAGGTGTTCAATGGTGTGCAGGCCGCCAGTTGGGATGGCGTTTTCGTTAGGCTGCACCAGGCGAAGGTCGAAGTTGGAGATCTTGTCGCCCTTAGGGCCCTCTTCAACGGTGATCAGGCGGACGTAAGGTGCCTTAACTTTAGTGTGGTCCAATTCAAAACTTTCTACTTTAGCCATGATGATAATCTCCTTTTTTCTAAAAATACTGCTTGACTAAATTACTTGAAAAAAACGTGACAAAAAAAGTCCCTGAACGAAAATTGCTTTCGCTCAGGGACGTATTAGCGTGTTACCACCCATCTTCACGGCCAAAAGAGGCCGCCTTTAAGTACGCTCCGCCTGGGCGGAGTTATACTCGGGCACGGTATCGGGCGCCTCCCGCGGGAAGCTTGCCGGAGCTCGCCTCCCGTATGACTCAAAGACCATGTTCGCCGGGGCCTCTTCAGCGCTTTTCAGCCACCGCGCCTCTCTGAAAGAAGATTTGACCAGCTACTTATCTTTTCCTTGTCAACGTGTTTTCATTTTTTAATCATAATATAATAAAGATAGCCGCTTGTCAACCATTTGCGGCAAAAATTATCCAAGCCGGCTAATCGTCCTGCTTTTGCTTGCCGGAATTATATTTCCGGTCCCGCAGATAGTCGGCAATCGTTGCGCCAATGAAGATCAAGTCAAAGGGGCCTAGAAGGGCCAGGCCGGCGATGTTCAACATGCTATAGGCCGCCGCGTTGGTAACTATGATAATTCCGATAGGAATCAGCATGTTCCAATAGCCAATCCGGTAACGGAAGAAGTCTCTAATTTCTTGCAACTTTGGCGCGAAAGGTACAGCCAAAATAAAGCCCAACAGTAGCCCAGACGCGAAGATGCTGATTAACAAACTGTTTGGAACCATGATAATACCGCAAAAATTTACTTTCCTAGAAAACAACAAATACAGGATTAATACCTGGAATTATAGTTTTGTTTCTAATCGCATACAAGTGGAAATTATCCAGGCCGGCTAATCGTCCTGGTCCTGCTTGGCTTCTTCCTCGCGCTTGATCTTGAGGACTAAGGGGGTCAGTTTGATTACCAGGAACTTGGCAAAGTAGTAGGCGATCACGAAAAAGATGATGATGCCGACCAGTTGGGCAAGCAAGACTGGCCAGATGTTGTAAGCTACCTCAGCTAAAATCATTTTTTCTCACTCCATTTCAAAAAACATGTTTTTCACTTTTGACATCAAGATAATTATAGCTCTATATATTAATCATGTATAATTTTTACATTATACATCAAAAAAACGAAGCTGCTTTAATCTGCGGTTTCGTTTTTGAATGATTAAACTTTTTCTTTCATCATCTGCAAGTACTTGGGTTGGTCAGACTTTGGAACGCCCAATGCATCCAAGGCCTGCTCAGCTGATACATTAAACTTTACCATTACGCTCAGAGCGTTTTTTACAGTTGTCTCATAGATGCCTTCATCAATTCCTTGCTTGCGGCCTTCATCAACGCCGAGCTTGTGCTCATGGCGTAAAGTTGTCTCGTATTCCAATCTGTTCGCCCTCCATTCTTGATTATGATTGTAGTAATCCATCTTCTTGGCGATGTCATTGATCAGAGCATTATTGCGGTCAACTTGGCCATTCATCAGATCCAAGAACTTCTGCATGGTCGGACTTACTTTGCCGTTCACTCCCTTTGAGTTGACGTAGATGACATGAGTGCCATCGCCAAGTGCCCGGTGCGTTTTCGGGCAATACACGATATAATCTGAAACCCGCTCCTTGTCCCCGAACTGGTCAAAGGGAGAGAAGATAATTACGAACATCGGTGGCAAATCATCGTAGTCAGTCCCGGCCAGCAAAGTGGTCATGTCAACCAAAGCCTTGTAATAGCGGCTCCGCTTGGGCTGGAAATCCCGGGAGAGCTGCATTTCGATGTCGTAGATCCGCCCTCGTTCGTCAAAGGCCTGGATATCCAACCGGATAGCCTTGTCTTCACGGCCACCCTTGATTTGTGACTGGGCTTTTGTCGTCACCTTTTTGATCTTGAGTTCTGGCAACAATTCTTGCAAGAGCCGGGTGCAGATCTGTTCATCGCTCATCACCGCGAAAAACATAAAATCGTCAGTAATGCCAATCGGTTCGTAATGGTTCAAATTATTTCCCTTGACCATATTATAAAACATCCTTTCACTAGTAAGCTATTTTTAACTCCTCCATTTACTAGTACGTTTTTTTCGGCAAAAATTTTCTGACAAATTCAATTTATTTGAGGGAAATGACGAAAAAGCTCCAAAACTCTTTACACTACTTGCCCAGAGTAAAGAAAAACCGCCAGCCGCGGTTAAATACCAACGGCTGGCGGTTATTAATTTTTAGCCCAAACGGTTGAGCAGTTCCTTCAAGAAGTCGTAAGTGCTGCCGACGTAGCGGTAGTCTGAGCCTTCGAAGACGATAGCGTTCGGGTTGGTGTTGACGGAGATAATGTTTTCAGCATGGTCAACAGTAAAGGTGTATTGCGGCGAGCCGGCAATCCCCAGGTTGATCAAAACTTGCGGCTTGATCTTGTGGCCGTTGACGCCAAGCTGCTGGCCACGGTTGAAGTCTGAGCCGACCATTGGTCTGGTAACCCCGATTTCAGCGCCCAGCTTTTCAGCTACTTGCTTGGCCAGAGCGATAGTTTCTGGCTGGTTGGCACCGCGGCCCAGAGCCAGAACGATCTTGGCCTTTGGCAAGCCGGCTGCTTGTGATGGGCTGCTTACCGCGTCAACCGCGCCGGCTGGAGTCTTGGCTGCTTCCAAAAGCGGCAGGATCTGGTCAAGGTCGGTCAAGTCAGCCTGCTTTCTTGCCACTTCCTGGCTTGGTACATCAGCCATTTCAGCATTGCTGATTTCCGTGTACATCTTTTCAATCGTGCCTTCAGCGATTTCCATGGCTCTGGCGTCTCTTACCAGGTGTTCTGGAGCAAATTCAGCGCTGTAGCCGTAGCCGCCCATGATCTGCAGGGTCAAGTCGCAGGATTCAACCGCTGCCTGGCTGCCGAAGCACTTAGCCATAGCTGATTGTTCCATGTATGGCAGGCCGGCATCCTTGCGGCGGGCAGCTTCCTCGTAAACCAAACGGGTCAGTTCCTTGTTGGTTGCAATCTTGCTGATCTTGTATTGGGTAACTTGCATGTCCTTGAGCAGGGTATTGCCTGACTTGCGCTTAGCCGCGTAGTTTTTGGCAATATCAAGGGCGTGTTCCTGGATCCCGGTCAAAACGGCCCCCATCAAGTAGCGGGCATCATCGTGGGCGTTGTTGGCAATTTCCAAACCTTGCCCCCTCTTGCCCAGCATGTTTTCCGGACCAACTTCGATCTGGTTCATGACAACCTCACCGCAAGGAATCCCCCGCAGGCCGATGAACTTTTCAACATAGCCGAAGGAGAAGCCAGGCATCCCCTTGTCCACGATAAAGACAGAGTATTCGTCAGGACCAGTCTTCACGTTGACCGAGTAAACTTGAGCCAGGGTCCCGTTGGTAATCATAACCTTGTCGCCGTTGATGATCCAGCGGCCGTCCTTTTCAACAGCGTAGGACTGGTGCTTGCTTGGGTCTGAGCCGCCTTCTGGTTCAGTGTTGGAGAAGCCGAGGATGGCTTGGGCGCCCCAGGCAAAGTAGCGCTTCTTAGCGGCATCAGTGCCGTACTTAGCCAACTGGTCACAGCTCTTATAGTGGCCTTCCAGCATTACGCCGACACTGGCGTTGGCCTTGGCCAGGATGTTGACGATCTTGCCGGCGGTTACAGCGGAAACGTCCAGTCCGCCATATTCCTTAGGAATTTTTGCCCGCAAAAGGCCCAGGTCAACGATCTTCTGGAAAAGGCCGTTTGGCAGCTTGGCCTGGCGGTCGATCTGCAGGTCAAAAGGCGCTACGTCCTTAGCGGCCAGTTGCTTGACGGCTTGCAAAAGTTCAGTTTCGTTTGTCATGTAAGTTTCCTCATCATTCTTTTTTTATATAAAACATCTCGATCAAAAATTTGAACAATCAGCAATTTAGAAAACGCTTTTATAGTTATATACTATCACGAACTAGTGGCAATGTGCAATAGGAGGAATAAAAAAGCCTCACTCGCGTGAGGCTGAGGATTAATCCAAATGAATTTCGCGGTCAAAAAGCTGGCGGCTATCCGCGGTCAGATTATGGGCAACAAACATGATCGTTTTATCTGTTTTGAGCAAGCGGGCAATAATCTCCCGCGTGGCGGCCTGGTCAATAGCACTGGTTCCTTCATCGATCAAAAGCAGCTGGCTGTGGTAAAGATAGCTGCGGGCCAGAACAATTTTTTGCCGCTGACCGCCAGAGACATTGCTGTCTTCTACGGCCACTCTTGTATCAAGCCCGGCCGGCCACAGGCGCAGGTCCTCACTTAAGTTCACCTGGTCTGCTGTTTGGCGGAGCAAGTTTTGATCGTTTAAAGCCGGATTGAACATGGTCATGTTTTCGGCAACGCTGCCGGGGAAAAGCCGGGGATCCTGGGGGAGATAGCCGATTTGACTCAAATTTGGCTGAATGACCCGTCCCTTCTGGTCCAGATAGTGAATTTCTCCACTGGCTGCTTTGACTTCACCCAAGAGCAGCTTGAAAAAAGTACTTTTCCCCCGGCCGCTGGCGCCGGTCAGCAGAACTTTTTCTCCGGGCTGCAGCTTGATAGCCGGGTAAGCCAGGCTGAGGCCGTTAAAGTCAACGGTTAAAGGACTGCTGGCAAAAGCTGCTGGCGCTTGGCCAGCCTCTTTTTGCTCCGGGACGGCTTCTCTTTGCTTAAGCAGGTCCTGCCGCAGCTGGCGGCTGCCGGAAATTTCGCCTAAGTAGTCAGCCGCGTTTTGCAGATTGCCAAAAAAGTCACTGTTAAAAGAAGCAATGCTGCTGAGCAGGCCGAAAGCCGTCCAGTGCTGGATGACCAGAAAGGCGGTCAAGAGCAGGATCAGGCTGCTGCCAAGAGAATATGCCAGCTGATTGAGGTAATCCAAGCGGGCAGAGACGGCGCTTTTGTGCACATGGGCATCTTCCAGTTCCTTGGCGGCCAGGCCGGCTTTTTCCTTAAACCAGGCTAAGGACAGGCAGCGGTGCAAGTCGCCAAGTCCGAGCAGCCAGTCGCCAAGAACCTTAAGATAGGCCTGGTTCTGCGCGGCCAGTCTTTGATTGGCGTGGTTGAGCTGGCGGTCCAGCAGGCGGGGAAGGTAGATCTGCACCAAGGCAAAGATGAGGCAGGCGATGAAGAGACTCCAGTGAAAACTGAGCAGGGCGCCGCCAGAAGCCAGGACAGTCATACCGGACTTAAAGCTGCTGTAAATATTGCGCAGGTAGCTGACAGTCAGCAAGTCTCCTTCCTTAAGCAGCTGATTTTGTGCCTGGGCTGGATCGTGTGCTTGGCCATCAGTGAATATATGCAGGGCAAGCTCTTGCCGGATCTGCTGCAGGTAGCTTTGGATCAGCTTTTCCAGGGCCAGGTTGCCATAGTAGGTGAGCAGGGCACTGCAGAGCAGGCAGGCCAGCTGCAAGGCCAGCATTTGGGCAAAAAGCAGGGGATGCCGGTTTCTTAAAGCATTGAATTCCAGGGTCAAGGCGTAAGAAGACCCGACCAGCAGCAAGGAACTTAAAGCCGCGGCTAGGAAGAGCAGGCTGCTTTTGACTGGCTTGCGGAGGTAAAATTCTTTAAAAGTCATACATGCTCCTTCTTAGCTAAGCTGATTTCCCGGTCAAAGCGGGCTTTTTGTTCAGGGCTTAAATTGTGGGCAACGAAGATGACGGTTGCGGGAAATTGGCAAAGAGTCCGCAAGATCTGGTCCTGGCCGGCCCGGTCAACCGCGCTCAGTGACTCATCCAGCAAAAGCAGGGGAAAGTCATGGCTTAAAGTCCGGGCAAGAGCCAGTTTTTGCTTTTGACCGCCGGACAGGGTCAAATTGTCTGGGGTAATCTGGCGCTGGGGATCAAGCTGGAGGCCGACTGTTTCCAGGTAATCTTTTGGATCAGCACTTAGGCCAGGGCTATGCATGGTCACGTTTTCGGCCAAAGTCGCGGGGAACAGGACCAGGTCCTGGGCCAGGTAGCCGATTGAGTAAGGGTTCGGCTGGAAGGCCTGGCCAGCAGCGTCTTTAAAAACGATCTGGCCTTTTTCTGCTTGGAAATCGCCTAAAAGCAGTTTTAAAAGGGTGCTTTTACCGCTGCCGCTGTCGCCAGTGATGAGGATTTTTTTACCAGCATGGATGGTCAAATCGGGATAGGACAAAAGCTGCTTGCCGTGGGTCAAGGAGACTTGCTTGATCTCGATTTGAGCCATTCGGCTGACCGGCTGCAAATCGCTGTTTTTCTCGCTTTCCTGCAGGCGGCTAAGCCGCTGGCGCAGGCTTTTGGTCGAATTCAGATAAGAATAGCTGCCGGCGATGTTTTCCAGGACGGAAAAAATACTGCTGGCGAAATAACCAGCCGCGATAACGCCACCTAAGGACATCTGTCCTTTAAAGAAGAGGAAGCCGGCGATGAGGGGGATGCTGACTGTGCCTAAGGCGTTGCTAAGGCTTTGCAGGCATTGGATCTGGCTGTTGATCTTGCGGCGGCTGACTTGCCGGTCGGCCAGCTCTTGGCCGGACTTAAGCAGGGCTTTTTGATAAGGGCTTTTGGCAAAATAACGGCGAAGTTCTGCCAGGCCGGCAGTCCATTGGGCGATAGTTGCTAAAAAGTGCTGACTAGCAACCGACAAGTGTTCGGTGGCCTGGTTGCTGTATTTTTCCAATAAGCGGGCAATCGCGAAGGAAGTCACGGTAGTTAAGAGGCTGGCCAGGAGCAGGAGCCAGTGAAAAGACAAGAGACTGGCGGCAACCATAAGCGCGTTGATAACGTCACAGATCAAGTAAAAGAGAACAGTCGCGTAATCGTAAGTCAAAGTGTCAAGATCTTGGCTAAAATGGTTGGTCATCTCGGAGAGGCCGGCAGGCTGCTGGTAATAGTGGTCAGCCAGTCTGTCTCTGAGGCCGTGCAGATACTGCTGGGTCTGCTTGCTGAAGAGGTAGTTGGCCCCGTTAAAGGCCAAGTTCAGGACTAAGGCCAGGGCAAACTGGATCAGAAGCAGGCTGCAAAAAATATTAAAACGGCCGGCGGAAACTTGGTTGACCATTGGCGAGAACAGGTAAGTTGAAGCAACGTCGATGACCTGGGTCATGACCAGCAGGGCAAAGATAATGGCGAAGCGGCCCCGGTTGCTGTTGATTAGTTTACGTAAAGTCATGGGCAAAAATTGTGTAGTCTTTTTCTCCTAAAGGATCTTGGGCTTGTAAATAGTATCTTTGTTGTGTAACTTTTATAATCTTAATTTAATATAAAGTCGCGAACAACTGGTATAAGTAGAAAAACATTAACTATTTTTACTGCTATTGCCTTTCACTTCTTGCTCATGCTTTACTAATTTCTTATAAGCTTTTTTGCTCCCGCGGTCCAAATCCTTGTTAAATTTATATTCTTGCCAGTCACTTATGAAGAGCAGGTCCAGGTTATAGCCCTCTGGATAAAGGTCGGTAGCTTTTCGGCGTAATTTGAGCCGTTTAACGGGAACGACAGAAAATTGTTTGTTGACGAAAATTTTTGCCAAGGTTTGGTCTGCTTCCAAAGCGTAGAAAATACCTTCTTTTTCCAGATTACCGGCGTAGACCACGTCTCCTTTGCAAAAATGTGTTTTGGCTATTTTGCTGGTGGCTTTTTCTTTCAAAACGACCGTGCTGCTGCTGAGTGGCAATTGACCGGCTAAAACTTTTTGCGCCTGGTCGATAATTTCTTTTGGCATCCCTACTTTTTGAGCAATCCAAAAAGCCCGGCTCTGCCCGACTTGGTCTAAGAGCAGATGGTAGGTTGGGGTGAGGGTGTCGGCATTGAAGTCCATTGACGCGGTCCGGTAATTAGGATGCTTAACAGCATAATCTTTAATTCTGCTGTAGTGGGTCGTGGCTAAAATCAAGCAGCCCTTAAGTTGCAGGGCTTGCAAGACGGAAATAGCAATAGCAGCTCCTTCATCTGGGTCAGTGCCACTACCCAGTTCATCGAGCAAAACTAGGCTGCGGCTTTGAGCGTGAGTGACAATTTTGGCAATATTGGTCATTTCTGCTGAGAAGGTCGATAGGGAGTTGTCTAGGTCCTGTTGGTCACCAATTTGGCTGAAAATCTGCTGGCTGACAGGGATGTCACAGATTTCCCGGCTGGGCAGAAAAAGCCCAATCTCTGTCATCATGATAGCCAGGCCGCAGGTTTTTAAAGTGGCGGTTTTGCCACCGGCATTTGGTCCAGTAATGATCAAGCCGCGAACTGGTGGCTTGATTTCCAGGTCAAGTGGAACGGGATTTTTAAGCAGGGGATGCCGCATCCCCCGTAAAAGCAGCTGATTTGTCTGATTTAATCTGGCCCGCTTGCCATTCAGCTCCCGGCTATATCGCGCCCGGGCCATAATTTTATCAATTGCCGCGACGACATCAATGTTACGTAATAGGCCGGGGCTTTCTTCATAGACGGCAGCAGTCAGCTGTCCGAGGATCATCGCTTCAATAGCTTCAATTTGTCCCTTGACAGCAAGCTTTTCGCTGCTCAGCTGGTCCAGTTTGCGTGGAAGAATGAAGGCGGTTTGTCCATTGGCTGAATAAGCGATGATTCGTCCAGCGATTGCCTTTTTAAAGCTGCTTTTTACGGGCAGAGTTAAGTGGCCATCTTTTTCTACCAGTCGCTGTTCTTGCAAACTTTGGCTGACATTCTTGCTTTGCAGCAGCTTACCAGCTGTATCTTTTATTTCCTGGCTTAGTTCCTGTTCTTGCCGCCGCAGCCGCCTTAAGTCGCGGTCAGCACTGTCGGCAACTTGACCATGTTCTATTGACTGATAGATCTGTTCAACTAGTTTTGGAAAAAGCTGGAGTTCTTCACCATAGGAATTAAGGATTGGAACCAGATCTTTTTCTCTGTACAAAAAACGTTGCAGCAATTCACAGACTCGTAGATAATCAGCAACTTTTTCCAAATCATCTGCTGACAGAAGGAGCCCCTTCTGCGCGCGATTGATCAATGGCAAAAGGGAATTTGAAGAAACAAACGGCAGTTGCAAGCGCCGCTCTAAGAGCCGTGTACCTTCTTCTGTTTCATCGAGTAAGTGGGTAACAGCTGCCAGTTTGGTCAATGGCTGGGCCTGCAGTAGCAAGTTTCTGGCTTCGGGGGACTTGGCGTAAGACGCTACTTGGGTAAGGACTTGTGCAAATTGCAATTGGTCGTTTTCAAAAATTTTGGTCATCTAATTTTCCTTTAATCGGATATGCGTAAAAAAAACGGTCTCCAAAAAAGTTGGAGACCGGTTGATAATATTCTGCTTTAATTAAGCGAAGTTTTCCTGCAGGTCCTTCACGCCGGCTTCTGACAGGGTGGTGTAGATTGAACCCTTAACGCCCTTGAAGGTTTCCAAGCTAAGGTCGATGCTCTTTTCACCATTGCCGGCATCGCTGACCGCCACGCCCAAAAGCTTGTAGGCGGTTGAAGTCGGGTCTGGTGAGAAGTACAGGCGCTTCTTGCCGTCAGTTACTGACTTTTCAGTGTAGAAGTAAACCTTGGCTGGGCTGGACTTGACTGCCAGGTTGAGGTCGCTGGAGTCAACCATGTTCAAGGTCAGCAATTCGTAGTGCTGAGCCAGGTGACCGCCAACGCTTTGGAAGACGGCCAGGAACTTTTCAGTTGTTTCAGGGTCAACTTCACCAAAGTCGATGTTGTCGTTTTCTTGTACCAATGACAAGATCAACAAGTGCTTAGTATCCTTGTCGTAGTATACGCTGAAGTTTTCAACGCCACCTGGCCAAGGAGCCTTGCCCTTTTCATATTGGGTAAAGTAGACGCTTGAGTCGTTCTTGACAACCAGCTTGCTTGCGCCGTCAACGGTCTCCAGACTGATGATCGGCATTGGCGGAACATAGCTGTCCTTTTGACGCTGTGCCCACAGCTGGGATTGCTTCTTCTTTTCATTGCGGGAGTTGATGTAAGTACCCACGCCGATGATGATGATCAATAATAAAAGTATCCAACCCATAGTTGTCTAAACCTCCAGTATAGGCATTTCTTCCGAGCTGAAAAAATGCTTGATTAATGCTAAGTTAAAATTTATCTGGCTCGAAGCTAAGTGCTAAGCCCGTTTATATCTTTTAATTTTACTACAAAATAGCCGTTTGGCAAACCTTGTATAGGCCGCAAAGTTATTAAAATTAAGCAGAGACGGGGTTTTTTTAGAAAAAAGCAGCTGATCCTTATTAGAAATAAATTAAGTTAACGCTTGGCATTCTTTTCAATGCTTTCCTTTAAGTAGCCCAGGTACTTTTGCCCGATGGAAGAGAGCTGGTGCAGGCGGTTGGTCAGGTAGCCGATTTCAATGTATTCGTCGCTGATCAAAGGCCGGGCAATGATGTCGTCCCCATTTAAGTCAGCGTTGATGATCCCTGAGGAGATGGTATAGCCGTTTAAGCCGATTGCCAGGTTAAATAGGGTGGCCCGGTCACTGACAATGATAGATTTTGGGGAATGCTGGTCAGCCAGGGTTTCTTCCCAGTAATAGAAGGAATTGTGCTGGCCCTGGTCGTAGCTGAGCTTGGGGTAGGGCAAGAGGTCGGCTAAAGAGATGACTTTTTTGCCGGCCAGAGGATGGTTTCTGTATAAAAAAACGTGGGGGCGGGCCTTAAAGAGGGGAGTAAAGCTAAGTTCTTTTTCCTGGAAGCTGTTTTCCATGACCTGGCGGTTGTAGCGGCTGAGGTAGACGATGCCGACCTCGCTGTGGAGGTTGGCCACGTCTTCGATGACTTCATAGGTCCGCATCTCTTTGAGGCTGGCTTGGTAGTCGCTCTGGCCGATTTCTTTTAACAGCTGGACGAAGGCATCAACGGCGAAAGCATAGTGCTGGGCCGCCACGGAAAAAATCTTCGGCGCGCTGGACTGGTCGCCGTAGCGGCGCTCAAGCAGCTGGACCTGGTCCAGGATCTGCTGGGCGTACTGCATGAATTCCCGGCCATCTTCGGTTAAGCTAACCCCTTTTTTGCCCCGGATCAGGATGGTGATCCCCATTTCTTTTTCCAGCTGCTTGATGGCGCTGGACAGGGTGGGCTGGGCGATGAAAAGTTCTTTGGCTGCCTCGGTCATGTTGCCGAGGGCGACGACTTTTTGCAGATAGAGCAGTTGCTGGATGCGCATGCTTGAACCTCCATAGTTTAAATCTATCGATACATGATAAAAATAGCTATTTTCAATCATAACGAGATCTAGCTATAATAACAAGCATTAAGAGCAAATTAAAAATACGATTTAAAAACTTCGGAGGTAATTCAGATGTCATTTCCACGTTACGATATTGTCGGCAGTTTCTTGCGTCCAGCAGCATTAAAGGAAGCCCGGGAAAAATTTGCCCGCGGCGAGATCAGCCAGGCCGAGCTTACGGCTGTAGAAGACCAGGAAATCAAGGACCTGGTGCAAAAAGAAGTCGCTGCCGGCTTAAAGGTGGTTTCTGATGGGGAATTCCGCCGCAGCTATTGGCACTTGGATACTTTCTGGGGCTTTGGCGGGGTAGAACATGTACGGGCTGAGCATGGCTACTTCTTCCATGATGAAGAAACCCGTCCAGACGCGGCCAAGTTGGTTGGCAAATTGACTTATGAAGCCGGCCACCCTGACGTGGCAGCTTTCGACTTCCTCAAGCCTTTGGCGGATGCGGCTGGCGTTGAAGCCCGCCAGAGTATCCCTGCCCCGGCTCAGCTCTACTGTGAACTGATCTGCCGCAGCGATGAATTGATCGCGGCTACTGATGCCGTTTACCCAGACCGGGCAGAACTGGCTAAGGACGTTTCCAAGGTCTACCGGGAGTTGATTTTGGACTTGTACAAGCACGGTGCCCGCGACATCAAGCTGGACGACTGTACTTGGGGCGTCTTGGTCAACGACAGCTTCTGGCATGCTTTTGACGAAGGACACCTTAAGCGTGAAGAAATCCTGCAGCTTTACAAGGAAATCAATGAAAATGCCTTGGTTGACCTGCCAGAGGACTTGCGGATCACGACTCACATCTGCCGGGGCAACTACGACTCAACTTGGGCTTCAGAAGGCGGCTACGGCCCAGCTGCTCCTTATGTCTTCAAGGAAAAAGGGGTGGAGGCCTTCTACCTGGAATTTGACGACGACCGGTCAGGCGACTTCGCTCCTTTAGCTGAAGTGCCAGCCGACAAGGTAGTTGTTTTGGGCCTGGTAACCAGCAAGAAGCCGGAATTGGAAGACCCGGAAGCTTTGAAGGCCCGGATCAAGGAAGCTGGCCAGTACCACCCATTGGCTACTACCGCTCTCAGCACCCAGTGCGGCTTTGCCTCAACTGAAGAAGGCAACCACTTGACTGACGAAGAACAATGGGCCAAGATCAAGCTGGTCATCGACACGGCTAAGGAAGTTTGGCCAGACGCTGAATAATCAATAGGGATGCCTCCTTGCGCGGGGCATCTTTTTGATATTGGAAAAAATGTCACAAGTCTGATAATTTTCTCAAAAAGTCAGCCGAAGCGCTTTCGAAAAACCAAATTCTTCTTTATAATAGGACTAGCAAAAAGAGAACATTGAAGAAATGAGGCAACTACTTTGAAGAAATATGCATTTGGTGTTGACATCGGTGGTACCACTGTAAAAATTGGTTTGTTTGAAACCAACGGTGAATTGTCCCAAAAGTGGGAAATCCCAACTAGAAAAGAAGGCAACGGGGCTAAGATCCTGCCTGACATCGCTGCTTCTCTGAACGACAAGCTGAAGGAACTGGACATTCCTAAAGAAGAAGTAGCCGGGATCGGCATCGACGTGCCAGGTCCAATCCTGGACGACGAAATCGTTAACCGCTGCGTCAACCTGGGCTGGGGCGTCTTCAACGTGGCTGAAAAGGTCCGCAAGCTGACTGGCTTGGACGAAGTCAAGGTAGCCAACGACGCCAACGCTGCTGCTTTGGGTGAAATGTGGCAAGGTGGTGGTGAAAGCCACCAAAACGTCGTCATGGTTACCCTGGGTACCGGTGTCGGCGGCGGGATCATCTCTGAAGGCAAGATCGTCGCTGGTGCCTTCGGGGCTGCCGGGGAAATCGGCCACATGCTGGTCAACAAGGATGAAACCCAGCTCTGCGGCTGCGGCAAGAAGGGCCACCTGGAACAATACGCTTCCGCTACTGGCATTGCCCGCAAGGCTAAGGAACTTCTGGCTGAAAGCAGCGAAGAATCAAGCCTGCGCGGGGTAGACCAACTTGACGCCAAGGCAGTCTTTGACGCGGCTAAGGAAGGCGACAAGCTGGCTCTGGAAATCGTTGACTTTGTCGGCGAAACTTTGGGTACTGCCCTGGCTTCCATCTCCTGCGTCTTTGACCCAGAAGTCTACGTTGTCGGCGGCGGGGTCTCCAAGGCTGGCCAAATCTTGATTGACACTGTGCAAAAGCACTTCGTTGACGCAGCCTTCCACGCTTCTGAAGGTACTGAATTCGCCCTGGCCCAACTGGGCAACGATGCCGGCATGTACGGTGCCGTTAAGATGGTTCTGTAATTTTGAATGTAAAAAAGCACCAGGCTTTTAAAGTCTGGTGCTTATTTTGTTTATTCTAAAGAGTCCAGGGTTGCCTTCATCGTCGCGGCTGAGGCCTGCATCTTGGCCAATTCGCTGTCATTTAACGGCAATTCCAGCACGTGGCTGATCCCTTGCCCGTTGATGATGGCCAGGGTGCCCAGGTAGATCTCATCCTTGATCCCGTATTCCCCGTGCAGTGGCGCGGAAAGAGGCAGGGCCAGGTCGTTATTTTCCAAAATGGCGGCCACGATCTTGGCCAGCATCATAGCCACGCCATAGTAGGTCGCTCCCTTTTTGGCGATGATCTCGCCGCCCTTTTCCCGGACGTGGGCTTCAATCTCATCCAAGGTTTCTTCAGTCATGCCCGGATAGTCAAGCAAGGGCTTGCCGTTAACCACGGCACTTGAGAAGTTCTCAAAGCTGCTGTCGCCATGTTCACCCAGAACCCAGGCGTTGACTGATTCAATTGGCACTTGCAGCCGCTTGGCCAGTTCCACCCGCAAACGGGCTGAGTCCAGGGAAGTCCCGGTCCCGATGACCCGCTTCTTCGGGAATCCGGACAGCTTCTGGGTCAAAGTGGTCAAGATGTCAACCGGGTTGGCGGAAACGACGAAGATGCCGCTAAAGCCGGAAGCTACGACTGGATCAATGATGCTCCGCAAGATGGCTTCATTTTTCTTGATCAGGTCAAGACGGCTCTCACCTGGCTTGCGGGGCACGCCGGCCGTGATGACTACCACGTCAGCGTCAGCCGCGTCGCTGTAGTCGCCAGCTCTGAGCTTGGTCTGGCCCGTGAAGTAGGTCAGGTCTTCCAGGTCCAGGCAGTCGCCCGCGGCCCGGTCTTTATTTAAATCGCAGATGACCAGTTCGTCCACCCGCGTCGTTTGCAATAAATCGTTGGCAAAGTTGGAGCCGACAGCACCATCGCCAACCAGCAGGACTTTTCTATTCATATTTGTTCCTCCCTCAGGGAAATTCGTTAACCTTATTATAACTGAATTCGAGCCAAATATTTCCCGGGAAATAAAAAACGCGGCCCAGAGGACTGCGTTTCTTAGAAATGTGATGTGATGTGATAAAACTTAAGCTTGCTACGACAAAGTAGTTTGCTTGGCGGCGCCTGTTAGTGATAGGAGTAGAGGCGCCGCATGTGATGAGTAAGGAAAAAATAAGTTTGTCTGTCTGTAAGAGACAGGAACCGAAAAATGTTGAAATACATATCTGAGTTCAGAGCCGGCCCTTGCCTATAAAAAAACAAGTAACATAATAGAAAAGCAAAAGCATGGCAACTGGGCTGGTCATGAACCTGTTAAGAGCTATACCAACCGGTGGCATGCTCGGATCGCCACCCGTCAGTAGTACCGAAAATTATAACGACTGAAGGAGAAAAAATGAGAAAAATAACTAGCCGCATAACTTTCGAAGAATATAGTACTACGGTTTATGTCAATAATCAAAAAAATAGCTCACTTTTTTGATTATTAAAAAACATATCTTTTTGTAAGCGGTTGGATGAAAAAGAAAAGTACAAATAATAAAGCTTGTGACATGGTCAACTTTTATGAAAGGTAGGTACCAAAAGAAAAACGGCTCCAACAGAGCTGAAGCCGTGACATGGTAAATATTCTAATTCTAGTTTGTTTTTTAGTTTTCTAGTTTGCTTACTATTTTTTGTATTTCCAGCCTTAAGCTGCCCGCTTCTTGGCCTGGATTTCCTTGAGGCCTGGCAGACTGATCATGACAAGGAAGCTGAGGATGTAGAGGGCGGACAAGAAGCCCATAACCACGTACAGGTTGTAGTGGTCCATCAAGGCGCCGATGATGACGGAAGAGAAGCCCCCGATGGCCCGGCCGGTGTTCATGATCAAGTTGTTGGCCGTGGACCGGATTTCAGTCGGGTAGAGCTGGCTGATTACCGCCCCGTAGCCACCGAACATCCCGTTGGAGAAGAAGCCGGTCAAGGATCCGGCCAAAAGCATGGCCCAGTAGCTGGTCACGTTGACGATGGCAAAGACCACGACCGCGCTGCCCAAAAGGAAGATGCCGAAGGCCCAGCGGGGACCGATCTTGTCCATGATGGTGCCGAAGACCATCATCCCAATGCTCATGCCGACGATGGTAGCGATCATCCAGTAAGAAGAGCCGGAAACTGACATGCCCTGCTTCTTCTGCACGATTGACGGCAGCCAGTTCATCAAGCCAAAGTAGCCGGCGATCTGCACGATCGTCATCAGCATCATGCCCAGGGTCTGCAAAGCCAGGCGGGGCGTCTCAAATAAGCGGCCGAAGGAGATCTTTTCACTCGTTTCTTCCGCCTTCTTGTGAGCGGCCAAAAATTCATTGCTTTCTTTGACGTGGCGGCGGACAAAGTAGGTCAAAACAACCGGCACTACCCCAAAGAGGAAGAGGGTGTTCCAGCCGTAAGCAGGAATGATCCAGGCAGCCAGAAGAGCGGCCACGATAGAGCCGATTTGGCCGCCCACGGCCGCCACCGAACTGGCCCGGCCAATTTGATTGGCCTGGAAGTTTTCCGCGATCAAGGCAATCCCGACCCCGTATTCACCGCCGGCCCCGATCCCGGCTAAGAAGCGGAGGGCATAGAGGGCGATGATGTTGTGGGCGAAGTAGGTTAAGCCAGTCGCGATGGCAAAAAGAAAGATCGTATAGCTGAAAGTCTTGACCCGGCCGATACGATCTCCTAGCAGCCCAAAGAGCGCGCCACCGAAGAACATTCCGAGGTTGGTAAAGGTTCCGATCCAGCCGCCGGCCGCGGAGCTGATGTGCATCTGCGCGATGATTTCCGACAGGGAGAAAGACAGGAACATGACGTCCATGTTTTCCAGCAGGAAGCCGGAAGACATGGAGGCCAAAACCCACTTTTGGTTAGTGGACATTGAGCTGGTATTATCCATTATTAACTTGTACCTCCAAAATTAATGCTCACGGACATTACTTATTTTGTATCGGTAACAATTATTTGCGTTTTCATTAAGATTGTCAAGGGCTCTTGCGAAACAATCGTTATTTAATTACTCAGTCCAATCGCTGATGGCCTTTGGTAGGGCAATATTGTCATAATTTTACTCTATTGATTCCTAAGGTTTCAATAGATTTTCTATGATTATAACCTGCCTGGCTTGAATTGATTTTTGATAGGGTAAATCTATCAATAAAAATACAATGCCTATTATTAAGTGTAAGCGGTTTACGGTATACTGAAATTAAGTGAGAAAAATAACAAAAGGAGTGAAAACTATGTCAGCTAAGAAGCATCGGTATGCCGCCACGGCATCTACCGTTTACTTTTCATACTTTATGATGGGGATCGGGATGTCCCTCCTGGCCCAATTCAAGCCCCAGTTTGCCAGCCTCTGGCATTCTTCAATTTCCGGAGTCTTGAGCGTGGTCAGCGCGGTTGGGATTGGGGGGATCGTCTCCATCTTGATCACTGGCCCGATTTCAGACCACTTTGGCCGCCGGGCCTCAGCCGTCATCGGCCACTTGCTCTGGGCCATTTACTACATCGGCTTGCTTTACGCCCCGAATTTTGCGGTTGCCTACATTATTGGGATCCTGGGCGGGATCGCCAATTCTTTCTTAAACGCGTCCAATTTCCCGGCTTTGATGGAAATTTTCCCAGAAAGTGCCTCAGTAGCGGGCCTGATGTCCAAGTTTGCCATCAATATCGGCCAATTCTGCCTGCCTTTAGCCATCCTGCTGGGGACGGCCCTGGGCTCTGGATACCGGACTGTCTTCATGCTGGCCGGCATTTTGTACACCGTCATGGCCTTGATTCTGGCCTTTTCATCTTACCCAGACCAGGTCAGCGGCCCGAAAAAGCAGGAAAAAGCCAAGCATGACTTCAACCTGGGCGTCTGGAGCCTGGTTTTGATGGGCTTCACCTCCACGGCTGCCTTCCTGCTCTGGATCAACACCTACCAGGAACTGGCCAAGTCCTACGGGATTGTCAACCCTAGCTCCTTGCAGTCAGTCTACGCGGTTGGGGCCTCAATTGCCGTCCTTTTCAACTCCTTTATCATTAAAAAAGGGGTCAAGGAAATCGACATCTTGATCTGGTACCCCCTGCTCAGCGCTGCTGGCCTGCTTTTGGCCTACTTCATCAAGGCCCCGCAGATCCTCTACCTGACCAGTCTGGCGGTCGGCTTCTTCGCGGCCAGCGGTCTTTACCAGCTGGGCCAAAGCGTCCTGGGCCAGATGTACCCGGACATGAAGGCGACCGTCCAGTCTTGGGGCGGCTTCTTCTCAGCCTTCGCCAACTTTGCCATCATCCAGCTGGCGGCTTCCATTACGGCCCGGACTGGCACGGCTGCCCCGCGTTTGATCCTGCTTTTGAACGTAGCCAACATGCTGATCGGTACGGCCTTGGCCCTTGTAGTTAAGCGGGTTGGCCAGAAGAAGCAGGGTAAGCTTAATTAATACATCATTTTCAATAAAGACGATCTATTAATAAAAAGACCGGGACTTATTTTTTTAAGTAACCGGTCTTTTTATAATGAAAGCGATTGTAGAAAAATAATTAGCAGGAGAAGATCTCATGAGTAAAGAAACACTTAAAGCGCAAGCACAAGGCCGTAACGGGGAAATTGACTTTGACATTGAAATCGAAAACCGGGAAATTGCCGATATCAAGGTAACCAAGAGCTCAGAAACCAAGGCTGTCTTCAACCAGGCCTTCGGCCAGCTCCGCGACAACGTTCTGGCTGCCAACAGCTTCAACGTTGACGCTGTTTCCGGGGCAACCATCATGACCAAGGCCATCCTGGAATCCGGCCAAAAGGCGCTGGATGAAGCAGGGCTCATGCCAGCTCCCCGGCCAGTTGACAGAAGCCACAAGGCTGTCACTTTAGATGTCGATGTGGCTGTTGTGGGCTCTGGCATGGCCGGTCTCATCGCTGCCTGCCGGGCCTTGTCCATGGGCAAGAAGGTCGTTGTTTTGGAAAAGAACGGCTATGTCGGCGGGGCTTCCATCTTGAACGGGTCCAACGTGACTGCTACCGGGTCAAAACTGGCCAAGAAACTCTTCGGCTCTTTAGCTGACGAAGACTCAGCCCAGCGCCTTTTTGACGACATCACCAGAGAATGCCGGGGGACCAACTACCCTGAAATGTCCTACCTGCTGGCTGACAACATCGGCAAGGCCATCGACTTTATCACTGACTTCGCTGGTCTGACCTACCAAAAGGCAGAAACCCAGACCATTGAACACAGCGTTAACCGGCAAGTGGAAATGCCAAGCCAAAGCTCCTACGAAGTCGTAACCAAGGTAGCTGATGCCTTCAAGGCCAAGGGCGGGATCCTGCTTACCGATGCCCGGGTTGAAGAACTGAAGAAGAACCCTGCTGGCGTCTTGACCAGCTTGGTTGCTGAAGGCAAGCACCAAACCACAACGGTTAACTTCAAGTCCCTGGTTCTGGCCGCCGGTGGCTGGGGCGCCAAGGACTTCAAGGAACACAAGACTGACATTCCTTACTACGGGCCAATGACCTCAACTGGTGACTACTTCGGCTTTGCCAAGGGCATGAACCTGGTGACCCGGAATCTGGACTGGTACAAGGTTTACCCGCACGGCTTGGAAGTTGAACCTGGCATTGCCAAATTGACTACTTATTCAACCAAGGAAGCCAGCGACATGGGGGCAATTTTTGTCAACCGGGCCGGCAAGCGGGTGGTCAACGAAAGCCTGCCTTACACCCACTTCCGTGACGCGATCGCCAATGAAAAGGACAAGACCTGCTTCGTTTTGATGGACCAGCGGATCTGGGACCGCTACTACGAACTGATGCTTAAGTACGGCTTCACCGCTGAAGAAGTCCAAGGCTTCTTTGCTAATGATGGCAAGAAGAGCCCGGTTCTGGTCAAGGGCGACCTGGCCACTGTAGCGCAAAAGGCCGGCATCGACTACGGCAACTTGAAGGAAACCTTCGACCACTACCAGGAATACGCCAAGGCAGGCCGCGATCCGGAATTCGGCCGCGATGCCAAGTTCCTCCACGAACTGGAAGGCGACACTTACTACGTCATTGAACAAAAGCTCCGTTTCTGCACCACCATGGGCGGCTACGAAGCTACTAAGGACATGCAGCTTTTGGACAACGACTTTAAGCCAGTTGCCAACTTCTACGCTGCCGGCGAACTGGTTGGCGGGGCCAACGGCAAGGACTCAATGCCATCAATGATGAACTCCTGGTCCTACGCTTCCGGTTTTGTGGCTGGTACGGCAGCTGCTGATAATGCCAACAACTACGCTGTTGACCTTGTTACTAGCGCCAGCCATGCTCCGGCTCCTAAGCCAGAAGCAACTTCCGGTGCCAGCCACTAATATTGCTAATAATTCACAAATTTTCTCCCAGGTCAAAAAATAAGCTATGTGAAAACGTACACTTTGTTCTCTTTTGACCACGGGAACCTTCTTCCTTACAAAAACTTGCTAAAAAAGCCCAAGCTGATGCTTGGGCTTTTTCTTCTTAAACGAGCTTATGTTCGTTATTGTAATGCTTCCGGCAGTAGGATTTGATAAATTGTTCAAATCTGGTTACGGCTGGGGTTAGGAAGTGGTTGGACTTTTTCACGACAAAAATCGGGTGAACGCCGACATTTTCATCAATGTGCAAGAGCTTGACCGTCCGCGGGTCCAGCTGGGGCAGGTGGGGCACGATGGCTACCCCGTAGCCCCAGTGAACGAAGCCGATGATGGTGTGGTCTTCCATGGACTCCATGATGGTCTTCGGTTTGACGCCGGCGTCAGCGAACATCTTGTCCAGGCGGGGGCGCAGGCCGCTGTTTTTGCTGTAGTAGATCATTGGGTACTTGGCTAAATCAGCCAGAGAGACAGAGTCCTTTTTGGCTAGAGGATTGGAGAAGGGGACGACAGCTAGCATTTCCTGGTCGACCAGGTGGGAGATGTCGACCTTGTCTTCCAGGCCGGGCAGGTCGGGGGCTGAGGAGACGACCAAATCCAGGTCGTCATTGACCAGCTGGTTAACCAAATCGTCAGTGGTTCCCTGTACGAAGGAGAAAGTGATGTGTTTGGTGTCTTTTTCCTGCTTGAACTTGTAGATCAGCTGGGGAATCAAGTCCTGGCCCATGGTAAAGGTGAAGCCGACCCTGATATGGCCCCGGTTGACGTCCAGCAATTCAGCAATGTACTCGCCGCCCCGGTCCAGGTCGCTCAAGCCGCTTTTAACGTATTCCAGGTAGATCTTGCCATAGTTGGTCAAGCGGATGTTCCGGCCCTCTTTTTCAAACAGGGGCACGCCGAGTTCTTCCTCAATGCTGCTGATGGCGTAGGAGAGGGAAGGCTGGGAGATGCCCAGCTTTTCGGCTGCCTTGGCCATGTGCTCCGTCTTAGCTAGCTCGACGAAGAAACGCAAATGTCGAATGTTCATGTTTACCTCCAAATTATGCACAACAGGTTTCCATACATATATTATACCGTTAATCTATAACTGATAAAATGCTTTTATCAATTTTTTTGCTTTGCCTTATTTATCACGAAGACTGAAAACGATAACATAATAGTGAATTGAGAAAAAAGTAACTTGTTAAAAGTTTTAAAGGAGATTCCAGAAATGGCAGACGAAAGAAACAACGAGATTGAAGAAACGAAGATTCAAGGCGTTAACGGCCCAATCACCGGCTGGCTTGACGGGCACACGATCCTGGTAGGTTTGATGGCTTACCCGATCCGTCACACCATGTCACCAACCATGCACAACAACGCTTTTGCCAAGTTGGGCTTGAACGGGGCTTACCTTTGCTTTGAAATCGACAACGAAAAGCTGCCAGGCGCTATCGACGCTATCCGGACCTTGGACATGCGGGGTTCAAACGTGTCAATGCCAAACAAGAAGAAGGTTATCCCTTACCTGGATAAGCTGGACAAGACTTCCCAAATGTGTGACGCCGTAAACACCATCGTCAACGAACATGGCGTTTTGACCGGCTACACCACTGACGGCATGGGCTGGCTGCGGGCCTTGAAGAAGGATGGCCAAGACGTTAAGGGCAAGATCATCACTTTGGCTGGTGCCGGCGGTGCCGCTACCCCAATCGCTGTTACTGCTTCCCTGGAAGGCGCCAAGGAAATCCGCATCTTCAACCTGGACGACGACAAGTGGGCACAAGCAGTCAAGAATGTTGAAACCATCAACAAGGAAACTGACTGTGTAGCCAGCGTTCACCACTTGGAAGACAAGGAAGACTTCAAGAAGTCAATCGCTGAATCAGACATCTACTGCGACGCTACCAGCGTAGGGATGAACCCATTGCAAGACCAAACTTTGGTTGAAGACCCATCATGGTTCCACGAAGACATGGTTGTTTCCGACACTGTTTACGCTCCACGCAAGACCAAACTGATGGAAGTTGCTGAAAAGGCCGGCGTAAAGCACATCTACAACGGGATCGGCATGATGATCGAACAAGGTGCCGCTGCCTTCAAGCTGTGGACTGGCAAGGAAATGCCAACTGACTACATCCAGGAAATCATGGATGCCAACAAGTAATCTGTAATTTTTAACCAGCAAACTTAATAGAAATTGGTTTAAATCAATACCTTCTGCAGCTGAATATTTGCCGACAGAAGGTATTTTTGGAAGGACAAAATCATGAAAAAGAACAAGTATATGATGACTGCCTTCATGCTGTACATGAACTACTTCGTGCACGGGATGGGCGTTATCATCATCTCACAAAATGCCTCCAGCCTGGCCCAGCAATGGGGCACGACCACGACTGGTGCCATCGCCGTAGTTTCCTCACTGGGTATCGGCCGGATCATCAACCTCTTGATCTCAGGTATCCTGTCTGACAAGTTCGGCAGAAAGCCATTCGTGCAACTGGGGATCGTCTTCTACCTGGTCTTCTTTGTTGGCCTGCTCTTCTCCAAGAGCGTGACTGTGGCCTACATTTTGGGGATCTGCGCCGGGATGGCCAACTCCTTCCTGGACACTGGTACTTACCCAGCCCTGATGGAAATCTTCCCAGCTGCCAAGGGGACTTCCAACGTTGTTTTGAAGGCCTTCATCTCTGGTGCCCAGTTCCTCTTGCCATTTATCGTCAGCGGCCTGGCTGCTGCTCACGCTTGGTACGGCTGGTCAATCGTTATCCCAGCTGCCATCCTGGTTATCACCTTCATCTACTTCCTCAAGGGTGCCTTTCCGGACTCCAAGGCAGTTGCTGAAGCTGAAGAAAAGAAGGCTGCCGAAGCTGAAGCTGCCGCAGCCGGCGACAAGCCAGCCGTTGAGTCCAACAAGTGGGTTGACGGTACCTTGTTCATTCTTTACGGCTACATTTCCCAAGCTACCTTCTACATGGTCAGCCAAATGCTGACTCAATACGGGCAACAAATCAGCCACATGAACGACGGTGCTGCCCACGCCCTGGTTTCCTGGTACTCACTTGGCTCAATCTGCTGTGTTCTGTTTACTGCAGTGATCGGTAGCAAGTTTAAGGAAGTACAATTGGTGCCAATCTACACTTTGGGTGCCTTCATCGCCATTTTCTTGATGTGGGCATACCCAGCTAGCGCGGTATTGATGGCTGTTCTGGCCTTCGCCGTTGGTTTCTTCGCCGCTGGTGGCGTAATGCAGCTGGGCTTGACGGTTATGGCCGACTTCTTCCCAGCTGGCAAGGGGACGGTTACTGGTTTCTTCTACACTGCCGGTTCAATCGCTTCCTTCACTATTCCTTTGGTAATCAACGCTTTGCCAGGGATGAGAGAAGTTATGTTCTTTGACGTGATCGTTGCCCTGCTGGGCTTCGTGGACACGACCATCATTGCTATCCGTTACAAGAAGCTGTTTGGTTCACTGAAGAAGTAATTTTTTTAAAAGCAAAAGCAGAAAAACAGAAGGTATAAAAAATGACTACTGTAAAAGTTAGAAATATCGTTTTGGGCGAAGGCTTGCCAAAGATTGCCGTGCCAAACGTTGGCGTGACTGAAGAAGAAATCCTGGCTTCAGCCAAGGAAATCGCGGCTGCCAAGCCGGACATCATGGAATGGCGGATCGACTACTACGAAGCCGGCATCAAGGACAATAAAAAGCTGATCGCTACGGCCAAGGCTTTGCGGGACGTAGTTGGCGAACTGCCAATCCTGGTTACTTTCAGAACCAAGAACGAAGGCGGCGTCCTGGAACTTGGTGAAGACGAATACCTGGACCTGGTAGCTACTGTAGTAAGCAACCGTTTGGGCGACGCGGTCGACATCGAACTTTTCCACGATGAAGAAAGAGTCAAGGACCTGGTTAAGCAGGCCCACAACTACAATGTGGTAGTTATCATGAGCAACCACGACTTTGAAAAGGTGCCAGCCAAGGATGTCATCGAATTCCGCTTGAAGAAAATGGCCGAATTGGGTGCTGACGTGCCAAAACTTGCCTGCATGCCGCACAGCGCTGACGACGTTTTGACTCTGCTCAGTGCTACTAATGACGCCCGCAAGGCTCTTGCCAACCCAATCATCACCATGGCAATGGCTGACCTGGGTAAGGTCAGCCGGATTGCCGGCCAAGTCTTCGGCTCCTGCCTGTCATTCGGTGCCGTTGGCAAGACCTCAGCACCTGGCCAATTGTCAATCGAAGACTTGAGAAACGCTGAAAATTACTTGGAACTGCACTAATAAACACGAGAAACGCTTTTCCAGAAACGAAAGCTCCTGTATCAACCGTTGAAGTGCCATAGAAAAGTTAGACATTTTAGAAAATCTTAAATAGTTGCCATTAC
>ERZ791917.234-NODE-234-length-72986-cov-40.767259_pt1 | contig 72986 bp, 78 predicted proteins | sample MGYA00510138_ERZ791917 | MGnify/ENA primary metagenome ERZ791917 (study PRJEB30046, sample SAMN00792102) | human gut metagenome | study: EMG produced TPA metagenomics assembly of the A metagenome-wide association study of gut microbiota in type 2...
AAGCTGGCAAATACAGCGTGAAATATTTTTAGGCACTTTAGTCTCTAAAGCCCAAACCGCAAAAAATTCAACGGACTTAGTTCAGGCCTTGTGTAAACTCGCTTCGTCAACTTCCGAGGCGGCGTAAAAGTTGTAAAGTGCTGTAATATTACTAAACATGGTCTATTGCCTCCTTACGAATTTGGTGTGGTAACTTAATTGTACTAGCGGCAATAGACTATGTCTATTTTTTATGAAATTGAATTTGCGAAATATATTTTACCTTATCTATCTAAATGACAATTCCCGACAAGCCTAACTGCCGAAATCAAAGGTACAGGAGAAAGCAACTTGATCGGTGACCGACTAAGATAAGCGACCAAGATACCGACCAAGTTAACGGCATACTGGGGCTAGACCTTGATCATAAACCGATCGAGCCGAGGAGGGCAGGTCGAGACGATGGCCTCCCTCAAGCCCGCCGTATTATTATAGGTGTAAATAGCACTTGGACATATTTCCGCAAACAAAGAGCACCTGTAAAAGTACCGATTTTCGGCTTAGAGCAGTTCCCGCGAACGGGCGGAAATGTGCCCGGAATCCAGACATTCAGGTGCTTGTCTCGTGCCACGTAGAATCGGTCTGTCTCTTGACACGGAAAAAGTAAACGCACATACAAAACCGGACAGCTGGGGAAATTTCCTGGACTGCCCGGTTTTTTGGATACACATGAGAGGAGACCTGTACAATGTTGATTGATTTTAGTACGATAAAAGAAATGACCATGCCCTGCATGAATGACGGTACAGGAACCATGACTGTCCGCATGTTCAACGACGATGCCTATCGCATCATTCCCACGCGAATCCACCCGGGTGGCTGTATAGGCACGCACAGGCAGGACTCGGGCGACGACCTGAATTACGTCCTGTCCGGCACAGGCAGAGCTATTTGTGATGGCCAGGAAGAACTGTTGCAGCCCGGCGTTATGCACATCTGCCCGCAAGGCTCGGAACACACTATTGAAAACACAGGCGACGAAGATCTCTTATTGTTGACACTTGTCGTGAAGAAATAGAGAATATACAAGGAAGCCGGGAATAGTTGCTATCCACGGTTAAGGATGTCCACAATCAGCATATTATCTGCAATGTGTTTGCCAATCCCTATCTTGGTGTTGTATCAGTTACCATACATACGATGCGGCAACAGAGGAAGCGACAATGCGCAGCTCGAATGATTCTACAGTATCGTTATCGAACTCACTGTAACTTTTTGTACTACAGGAATTGAATTTCCAAATGTGAAAAGAATCCGTCGCATACTTTTGCTATAATTTTTAGATGGGGGTGATAAATTTGTATTTTAGGTATGGTGAAAAAGAAATAGAATACTTGAAATCCCGAGATAAGAAGCTGGCATCGGCCATGGATAGAATCGGCCATGTGTATCGTGAGACAGACGTTGATTTATTTTCCTCTGTTGTGCACCATATCATCGGACAGCAGATTTCGACTGCGGCCCAGAAAACGATATGGGAACGACTTTCCGCAAAACTGAACAAAGTGGATGCAGCCGGTATTTTGTCTCTTAACAGGGATGAATTGCAGTCGGTTGGAATGACATATAAAAAAGCAGATTATATTTTGGATTTTGCTGGTAAAGTTCAGAATGGCTCCTTTAATATTGAAGCATTAGAGGAAATGACGGATGAACAGGTTATCAGGGAACTGTCTTCTCTAAAGGGAATCGGTGTCTGGACAGCAGAAATGATTATGACATTTTGTATGCAACGACCAGATGTGGTCAGCTACGGTGATCTGGCGATTATACGTGGGATGAGAATGTTGTATCGGCACAGAGAAATCGATAAAGAAAAATTTATTCGATACCGCAAAAGATATTCACCGTATGGAACGGTTGCAAGTCTGTATTTGTGGGCCATCGCTGGTGGTGCAATCCCAGAATTGACTGATCCGGCACCAAAGAGGAAAAAATCATGACGGAAGAAGAAATGTGGCAGGCGGTTTTGCGTAACGATGCAGAATATGATGGAATTTTCTTTTATGCTGTAAAAACGACGGGCATTTACTGCAGACCTTCTTGCAAATCAAGACCTCCTAAAAGAGAAAATATTTGTTTCTTTGAAAACTCTGAGCAGGCAAGACAAGCGGGTTTTCGCCCATGTAAGAGATGTCGTAGTGATCTGATTGACTATCAGCCAATGAAGCAAATAGCGGAGCATGTAAAACGAAAAATAGAAACGCTATACCGTGAACAAGCAAAGCTGAGTGAAGAAGTGAATGGTTTTGGTGTAACAGAGCGCAGAATTGCGGATATTTTTAAGGATGAATACGGCATGACACCAAAGACTTATGCGGATAAGCTACGCTTAGATAAAGCGAAACAATTTTTGATAAAGACGGATATGAAGATAATTGATATTGCTTATTCAGTTGGTTTTGGAAGCCTGTCAGCATTTTATCGGTTCTTTGAAAAAGAAATGGGAATTACACCGTCTGAGTTTCGAAAAAGCCATCCTATTTAGAATTAGAACAGGAAAATCAAATGTAAGCAAATAGTAGCATTGGATGAAGTGAAGCCGGCAAAAGAAGAAATGCAAGGATATTTTGCTTTAGCTTCTATGCTAAAACCCATGATGTCCGGCTTAAAAATCTACTTAGGAGAACGTTTTGAAAGTATGAGATTATATGACTACATGGGTGTGTAGTTCGGACGAAAAGAGGCAGACAATGACCTATAAATGGATATATAAAACCCCAGATGGATTTTCCGATATGCTTATGAACAGTGATGGTGAATATCTCACCGGCTTGTGGTTCGAAGGATCAAAAGATGCCGCCAAACACGTGACAGATTGCGAAGAACGGCGCCTTTATGTTTTTGAGGATACCATAAAATGGTTAGACCTTTATTTTGCTGGAAAAATTCCTGACTTTACACCAAAGTACAAGCTTAATAATTTGACGGATTTCCGCAGAGAAGTTATACAATGTATGCTGGCAATACCCTATGGGGAAACAACGACATACGGAGAGATTGCAGCCACTATTGCCAAAAAGCATGGAATTGCGCAGATGTCATCAAGAGCTGTAGGCGGTGCAGTGGGCTGGAATCCAATTTGCATTATTATTCCTTGTCACAGGGTAGTCGGCAGTAATCATTCCCTGACCGGCTACGGCGGAGGCCTTTCTAATAAAATAGCACTCCTTAATCTTGAACGGAATGATATGAGCAGGTTTACTATTCCAAAGAAAGGCACCGCTTTATGAATAACTAAAAAGATGTAAAAACGTTGTTTGGAACGCAGGCGAAGAAATTAACTCCCTGCCATATGTCTAAAGCTGAGTATACTGATTACCTGAGTGAACTACTCACCATCTCAAACGACTGCAGTGTTAGGTGGCGAATAGTTCACATCTGTGTATCCGGACAACCGTCGGGACGCGCAAACTGTTTCAGAAACATATAGATAAAAGCGCATGATTATTCCCTTGGAGACAGGACCCAGGCAGTCCAAAAGTGGGACAGGAAGCCAATCATAAATATTATTAGTAAAGCGAGGATGTGATTGCCATGTATCATCTGCAGCTGGAAACCTTTATCTGCGTAGCAGAGGCAGGCAGCTTCAACAAGGCTGCCGAGGAATTGTATATCTCTGCGCCTGCCGTCATCAAGCAGATCAATGCGTTGGAATCCGAACTGGACCTCACCCTGTTCATCCGGACCCATAGAGGCCTGGTGCTTACGGAAGCCGGAGAGTCCTTTTATAAAGACGCAAAATATCTGTTGCAATACTTCAAAGGCTCCGTAGCCCGTGCAAAAGAGGCGGCACAAAGCGGAGAAAACCTGATTCGCATTGGTACCTCGCTCATGACGCCGGGAACCTTTCTGGTAGATTTATGGCCCCGGATACACGCGTATCTGCCAGAGGCAAAGTTCAAACTGGTATCCTTTGAAAATACGCCGGAAAACGCAAAAGAAATTCAGAAAAACTTCGGCCACGACATAGACCTTGTCGTAGGTGTATTTGACCAAGCCTACCTGGACGAACGTGCCTGTGCGGCAACGCTTCTGGCAAAGAAACCGATTAGAATCACCGTACCCATGCGTCATAGGCCGGCTGAGAAGGAATCCCTCAAAATACACGATTTGTATGGGGAAAAACTGATGGTGATTCACAACGGCTGGAATAGCAGCTTCGATTTGCTGCGCCACGACATACAAGACAGGTATCCACAAATTCAGCTTGAAACATTTCATTTCTACGGCGTGGATGCCTATAATCAGTGTGAAAACGAAAACTGCCTGATGCTGACCATCGATCCCTGGCAAGACATCCACCCCCTGATGCGGGTCTTGCCTGTAGAATGGGACTATACCATACCCTTTGGGATTCTCCATTCGCCAACACCGTCAAAAATAGTCAGCCGGTTTTTAGACGCCGTCAGCCACCTCGTCAAAGAAACTGAGAAGTGCTAACTAAAAGTTACTATTGCAAAAAGAAGCGATACTTCTGCGGGAGTATCGCTTCTTTTATAATATTGGCAGAACAAATAGCTGCTAAAAGAAAAACGGAGGCTGAATGTGATGCATAGTTTTGTTTATAATGTCCCGGTCAAGGTATATTTTGGTCAGAATCAGCTTGGCCATTTAGGGGAAGAATTGAAGAGGTACGGAACGCGTGTCCTCATGACGTATGGCGGCGGGTCCATCAAACGGAGCGGACTTTACGATACGATCGTGGCGGAAATCAAGCAGGCAGGACTAGAGCTGTTTGAACTATCCGGCATCGAACCGAATCCCCGCATCGATACCGTAAGAGAAGGTGCCAAAATCTGCAAGGAAAAGAAAATTGATGTACTCTTGGCTGTAGGCGGCGGTTCTACCCTGGATGCTACCAAGTGGATAGCCGCAGGCGCCTGCGTAGACCATGACCCGTGGGATTTCCTTGACCGCAGCAAGCTGGCTCCGGTAGAAAAAGCCCTCCCCGTGCTGGACGTTCTGACGCTGGCTGCCACCGGATCGGAAATGGATGGCGGCGGTGTGATTACCAATCCGGAAACACACGAAAAACTGGGGCGCATCGTATCGCCGACACTGTTGCCAAAGGTATCCTTCCTGGATCCCAGCGTGACCTATACTGTCAGCAAATACCAGACCGCCTGTGGCTCAGCAGATATCCTGAGCCATGTCATGGAACAGTATTTCAACCTGGAACCGGACCTTTACATGCTGGACTGCTTCATGGAAGGCCTGATGAAAACCGTCATCAAGTATGCGCCCATGGCGCTGGCGCAGCCGGATAACTACGAAGCCAGAGCCAATCTGATGTGGGCCTCCTCCTGGGCCATAAACGGATTCATCACCGGCGGCAAGCAACAGGCCTGGAGCTGTCATCCCATGGAACACGAACTCTCTGCGTTCTACGATATTACCCACGGCCTGGGACTGGCAATCCTCACGCCACGTTGGATGGAATACTGTCTCGACGAAACGACCGTTTCCAAGTATGTACAATTCGGCGTAAACGTATTCGGCATCGATTCGTCCCTGGACCCGATGGAAATCGCCCGTCAGAGCATAAAAGCCGTTTCCAACTTCCTCTATGACACATTAGGACTAAAACGTACCTTCACAGAAATCGGCATCGATCGGACCCATTTCCAAACCATGGCAAAAAGAGCCTGCAACAACGGAACACTCCCAGGCTTCAAGCCCCTAAAGCAAAGCGATATTGAAAAGATTTTTGAAATGTGCCTATAAAGCAGAGAAGCGAAGACTCTCCACAAAAGGAAAGCCTTCGTTTTTTGTTGTCTATTCTCAGCAATTTTCACATCCCACAGAAATCCGTGAAGAACCTTTTTTTGTTTCTACACCATTATATGGCCTTGGTCCTTTTTACTACTCATGCGTATTCCCCAATGACGTGATGGAGACATTCCAAGAATTTCTGTGCTGCCTTGGAAAAGGTCTGATGCTTTTTCCAGACCAAATAGACGTCAAGTTTCAAACTAGGTTCTAATGGCCGAAAGCAGAGCTGACAATCACCAGATAGGTTGAGCAAATTCTCAAAGCTGATAGCAGACCCGACGCCTTCCTTTACGAGCAGAGCCGGCGTACCGATGAGATTGAACGTCGATACAATATTGAGCTCATGACAGTCATAGCCAAGCCAGCCGGAAAGACCATTTTCATCAAGAATCTGCTTAGAGCAAAGGAGTGGTGCTTCCCGCATATCTTCCGGCCGGATAGCCGGTAATGATGCAAGAGGATTATCCTTGCGCATAAGCAGGCCTAACGTGTTGGTAATGGGCAAGCGGATGTGGTCATATTGTGTCAGATCAATGGGCTCAATTAACACGCCAAAGTCTAGCAGACCTTTGTCAAGATCTTCCATCACGTCGTAGGCGTAGCCACTCTGGAGATGGTAGCGGATTTGCGGATACGCGTGCTGTAACTGATGGACCGCCCTTGCAATAATCTTCATAGCCGGCGTTTCTCCATTTCCTATGTATACATCACCGCTGACCAGGTCATCGAAGTTTGCTAAATCCTGCTCTGTTTTTTCTAAAAGACGGACGACTTCCTGGGCCCGCTTTCGCAACAGGACACCTGCGTCGGTCAACACAATTTTTCTGCTGCCACGGGTGAACAAGGTCTGGCCTACTTCCTTTTCTAATTCTGACAATTGCTTGGAAAGATTGGGCTGTGTCGTATATAAGGCCTTCGCGGCGGCAGAAATACTTCCTTCAGCTGCCAGTGTCAAAAAATAGCGTAACACACGAATATCCATATAGCGAAAACCTCCTCGAAAAGGGGATAAGATGATGCTCCTGAGATAAATCCATTATATCACGCTAATCCATGAATAAAATTTATACTTTACCATAAAATATAGAAAATTGTTATTGATAAAAATATCAGATATAATGTAGTTATCCTAATGTAACCTTGTATAGAGCAAACCAGGAAAGGAGCACGTCTCAGATGGAAACAATCAAGCTGAATAATGGAGTCGAAATGCCGCTGGAAGGCTTTGGTGTCTTTCAGGTGGATGATCTGCAGGTATGTGAACAAGCCGTTTTGGAGGCCATCCAGACAGGCTACCGGCTCATCGACACAGCCAGCGTATACATGAACGAAGAATCAGTCGGCCGGGCACTCAAAGCAAGCGGCGTAGCGCGCCAGGACATCTTCCTGACGTCAAAAGCCTATATCCAGGAAATGGGATACAAAAAGACGAAGCAGGCCTTTGCCCAGTCCCTCGAAAAACTGGACGTAGAATATCTCGACTTGTATTTGATTCATCAGCCCTTTGGCGACTATTATGGTGCCTGGAGAGCTATGGAAGAACTGTATCAAGACGGACGCATCCGTGCCATCGGCGTCAGCAATTTTACGAGCGACAGGATTATCGATCTTTGCAACAATGTAGATGTCATCCCTGCAGTGAACCAGATTGAATTGCATCCCTTTTTTCAACGGGAAGAAGAACTGGAAATACTCAAGGAATACGGCATCGCCGCGCAGGCCTGGGCGCCCTTTGCAGAAGGCATGAACGGCATGTTCACGAACCCAGTGTTAGTAGAAATAGGCAAGAAATACAATAAAACAGCAGCGCAAGTTGTCCTTAGGTGGAACATCGAAAGAAACGTCTCCGTCATTCCTAAATCAGTCCACAAGAACCGCATGGAACAAAACCTTGCCATCTGGGACTTTTCACTGAGTGAAGAAGACATGCAGAAAATTGCAACACTTGACCTGGGACACCCGCAAATGCTGGACACGAGAAAACCCAGTGAAGTCAAACGGGTATATGATTTCCTGAATAATCCGGTAATCACGTCGTTATGACCGTTGGAGAAGAATTAGTGATATGTCTTTGTCCGATTCTTTTGGAAATGAAGTGAGAGAAATGACAAAAAACGAAACCAGTAAGTTTATCGCATTGATTCTTCGCCATAAGCCAGAGACCATCGGCATTACGCTGGATGAGCATGGCTGGGCTAATGTGGAGGAGCTGGTTGCAGGCATTGCCAAGCAGCAGGCCTTTGACCGGGATATGCTGGAAGAAATCGTGCGCACAGACAGTAAGATGCGCTATTCCTTCAACGAGGACCACACGCTCATCCGGGCCAATCAAGGACATTCCATCCCCGTGGATGTGGAGCTGGAGGAGAAGACACCACCGGATATCCTGTGGCACGGCACTGGCGAAAAGTATGTATCCTCCATCAATGCGCAGGGCCTGATCCCGAAATCGAGGCTGTATGTCCATTTGTCCGCAGACTATGATACGGCCGTAAAAGTTGGCTCCCGCCACGGTAAACCCGTTGTTTACACCGTCGCCACCGGAGACATGCAAAAAGCCGGCTATCAGTTCTACCAGTCCGTCAACGGCGTGTGGCTGACCAAACGCGTACCCGCCGAGTTTTTGAAAAAAATAGAGCAGACGAAATAGTTGTGATTCTGCAGGGCAGCTACCTTACGTGGATTGCAAATGTAAAACGGAGCTATCTCCTAACGCAGGGGATAGCTCCGTTTTGCTATTCTGTCGTATTTCGTATCACTTAAGATATTTATTGAAGAAATTGGTAATGACGTTTAGTACTTCTGCCTGGTTCCAATAGATGCCGCCGTGGGCTGCGCCTTCAACGAGGTACCGGTCCGACGGGATGTCTGCTTTTTGCAGGGCTTGGAAGAGGAGGTCTGTCTGGCTGGGTGAGACGATGTAGTCGCTTGTGCCGTGCATGAGGAGCATTGGCGCACTGTTCTTGCCGATGTACGTGATTGGGTTAGCTGCCTTGGCTGCTGCCGCGTCGGCATTGATGCCGCCGTCACGGCCACCGAAGACGGGGGAGCCGTTGACCCAGAGGGCTTCTGTGGCGCCTGCTGATTCATGGGATTTTTGGACTTCTGGTGAGTAGTCGTCACCGATGCGGGTCAGGTCCGAAAGGCCATAGAGGTCAACGGCTGCTTTGACGCTGCTCGGCTGGTCGAGGTTGTCGCCTGTATCGAAGGTTGTCGTGCCGCTTGTCGTACCGGCCATGGCGCTGAGGTAGCCGCCGGCACTGCCGCCGATGATACCGATGCGGTCCGGGTCGATATTGAATTTCTTGGCATTAGCCCGCAGGTAGCGGATCGAGGCTTTCACATCTTCAAGCGGCTGCGGGAATGTAGCCGTCGGTGCTACGCGGTATTCGATAGAGGCTACGACGTAGCCTGCTTCAGCCAGGTGCATACGCAGCTGTAAGCCGTTGTCTTTGTTGGCATTGATGAAACCGCCACCTGTGACGTAAACGATAGCTGGCAAGGGTGTCTTAGACTGTGGTTTCAGGATATCCATTTTCATGGCTACGTTTTCAAAGCCCCGGGCCGGGACCTGTTCGTAGACGACATTGGAAATTTCCTTGATTTCCGGCGTGACGACGTTTACTTTCAGCCGCTGGCTCTGCACTTTATCCGGCATATTGGCCGTTGCAGAATCGACATGTATAGGTTCCATGGCAAAGGCACTCCCTCCTGCGAGTAAGCAGCCTGACAAGATGAGGCTGGTAATCCATTTCTTATTCATTATACTCCTCCTTCGGGTTTTATTATACTTTCAACAATAGTACCATCCAGTACTATTTGTCAAGGCGCACGAAAAAGAGGCTGCCAAATAGGGGAAGATAGCAGCCTCTTTTCCGGATGACCTATATAGTAGTAGAGGGGTAGAGTGGTATCACGTTAATTCTTCGTATTCCGGGAAGAGAATGGAATTTTCTTTGAAGATGTGAATGAAGATATCGTCAAAGAGGGCTTCCATTTCTTTGTATGTCTGTGTGTACGTAAGACATGCGTCTTCCGGCAAAGTGAAATTATCGGTCAGGGCCTGGATTTCCTTGATGATGTCGCCTGCAGCGGAGTGTTCGTTTTCCAGGGTTTTTACGTACGCAATGGTTGCCTGGTCCGGTGGCATATTAGCCCGCATGAGGGGGAAGACAAGGCGTTCTTCCTTGGCAAAGTGTTCTTCTAGTTCGGCCTTGAGGTGGGCGTAGAGACTGTGCAGCTTTGTCAGGAGTTCACCGTGATGAGGATAATGGACGATGAGGATCTTGTTGAGGAGCTGTTCTACTGATGCCATCTGTTCCCGTTCTGTTACGTGATGGGTCTGTTCGAGACTATCGAGCATGTCCAAAATGGAGAGGTTTTTGAAATCGTCGATAGAGGCAACAGTGGAACCGTCTTGGTTCTGTGCTTTTTCAGCAATAGCATTGAGCTGTGTCAGGAGCTCATCGAGATTGACGTCCTTACCGACGACGCCCTGGGACAGGGTATGATCGCCACCGCAGCAATAATCGAGGTGTAAATCGTTGAGCAGACGAATCGTCTGGGGATACTGTTTAACAACGTCAGCAAAGGTATTTTCTTTGGTAATCATGAGGCATGCCTCCTTCTATACAACCTGCATCTTTGCAGTGGGTATCTCTGTTCATGACTATATTCTACGATAAGAAAGAAAAATAATCTGTTGCAAGAACAACGAGGGATAAAGATTAGCAAAAAAAATTGACCGCTCTTTCCAGGTGGGCTAGTATATAGAATATGGTGTATAATAAAGCGTATAATGGGCAATGAAACATGCCCGAGCGAACGAATAGAGGAGTGTTACTACTATGTATGATTATCTCATCGTTGGCAGCGGCCTTTTTGGCGCTGTTTTTGCCCATGAAATGAAACAAGCCGGCAAATCCTGCCTGGTTCTCGAACGGCGGCCCCATGTAGGCGGCAACGTCTATTGTGAAGAAAAGGAAGGCATCCATATTCACACATACGGTGCCCATATTTTCCATACGTCGGACAAGAAAGTCTGGAATTACGTCAACCAGTTTGTAGAATTCAATAATTACGTCAATTCGCCTGTAGCCAACTACAAGGGCGAACTCTACAATCTGCCCTTTAATATGAATACCTTTGCCAAGATGTGGGGCATCGTCACGCCGGCTGAAGCAGCTGCCAAAATTGCTGCCCAACGTGAAGCTGCCGGCATTACAGAGCCGAAAAACCTGGAAGAACAGGCCATTTCCCTCATTGGGACGGATATTTACACGAAGCTCATCAAGGGCTATACGGAAAAACAGTGGGGCCGCAGCTGTACAGACCTGCCGCCTTTTATCATCAAGCGGCTGCCCGTGCGCTATACCTTCGACAACAACTACTTTAACGACCGCTATCAGGGCATTCCTATGGGCGGCTACAACGTTCTCATCGAGGGCCTTTTAGATGGTATCGAAGTACGGACCGGTGTCGATTTCTTAAAAGACCGGAATGCATATGCCGCCATGGCTAAAACCATCGTCTATACCGGCCCTATTGATGAATACTTTGGTTATCAGCTGGGCCGCCTGGAATACCGGGGCCTGCGCTTTGAAACAAAGCGCCTGGAAGAAGAAAATCACCAAGGCGTAGCCGTCATGAACTACACGGACCGGGAAACGCCGTATACGCGGATCATCGAACACAAGCACTTCGAATTTGGCACGCAGCCTGTAACCTATGTGACGAAGGAATACCCGGCAGACTGGCAGCCCGGTGAGGAAGCGTATTATCCCGTCAACAACGAACAGAACCAGGCCCTCTATGCCCAGTATCAAAAGCTGGCCGCCGGGGAAACGGGCGTCCTCTTTGGCGGCCGGTTGGCAGAATATAAGTATTATGATATGGACGATGTCATTGCCAGCGCCCTTAGTGCAGTAGGAGGCATACTATGATTATTACAGCAGAAGAAGCAGAAGAACAAGCCATACTGAGTACGGCCAAACAGATGATGGCAGCCATTCATACGGCACCGAAGGGCTGCGGCATGGACAAGGTAAAAACCATTGCCCTTACCGGGAGCGATAAGGACTGTCTGGCTGATGAAATGATGAAAATCAACGCCGAAACAGGCCTGGAATTTTTCAAACGCGATTCGGAAAATGTCCGCAACAGCGCCCTGGTCATCCTCGTAGGTGTACCGGACAGCCCGCTTGGCATGCCTCACTGCGGGATTTGCGGCTTTACCGACTGTGCTGCCAACCGCGTGGCTGGCGGCCGCTGCATCTTTACCATTGCCGACTTGGGCATTGCCTTGGGCTCTGCTGTATCGCTGGCTTCATCCCAGGATATTGATTCGCGTATTTTTTATTCTATTGGCAAGGCAGCCATGCGCCTGCACAGCCTGGGCGACAAGGTGACGAATATTTTCGGCATAGCCCTTTCTGTATCGTCGAAGAATATCTTTTTCGACCGGGGGCCGCGCAAGATTATGCAATAAATTACAGGTATAGGAAGGGAGACTTTTTCCTTGAAGAAGAAGGTAGTTTGTATGGTAACCTTGGCTCTCGTGGCGGCACTCAGCCTGCCCGTTTTGGCTAAGGATAAAGATAAGGGCGTAGAAACGCCCTTTGCCAATTGGGGCATAATTACGGTGCCGACGGATCTCCAAATGAACCAGAGCACACAGGAAATGCTTACGGCCCAGCGCTACGGCAATGACGTAACGCGTATGCTGGAACAGATTTATCCCGTAGAGCCTGTAAGCTGGCAAGTCGTGCAAATCGACCAGGGCATGTTCCAGTACGGCTATGTCCTGCGCTACAGCGTCAACCTGTGGCAGGTTGAATCGGCGCTTCAGGGACGGTCCACGGAAAATGCGTACCTCCGGGATATTGGCGATAAGCCTGACGCGGCAACGCTCATGAGCCACGCCAATAACCGCCTCATCACGATGCTGCCTGCAGGCTGGTCCGTTGTAAAACCCTTTACCGCCAAGACGGTTAAGGGAACGAAGTTTTACGAAGCCACGTTGGCTGATCAGTTCATCGTCAATCAGGCTTATTTTACAGAAACGGTCCGCGTCATCAGCTGGGTCCATGGCAATGCTGTAGAAATAGCCGTTGTCTTTGCCCACAATGGCGATGGTGAAAATCTCTTGGATACCGTCACAGATATGCTTGAACATGCAAAAAAGATGCCGCGCTGACGGCATCTTTTTTATCAGATCAGATTTGTACTTAGTTTTCTTCTTTCATGATGTTTTCTAAGTGGGCGACGAGCTTCATGTTTTCGGCGTAGTCGATGGGGCAGTCGATGATGACCGGCTTGTCCTGCTTAAAGGCTTTTTCCAGTGTCGGCAGGAGGTCTTCTGTCTTCTTGATGCGGTAGCCAATAGCGCCCATGCTTTCGGCGAGCTTGACGAAGTCCGGATTGGTGAAATCAACGTATTCGTGGTGGCCGTACTGCATATCCTGCTTCCATTTGATGAGGCCATAGCTGCAGTCGTTGAAGATAAGGGTTACGAAATTCGTGCCCAGGCGGTGGGCTGTTTCCATTTCCTGGCAGTTCATGAGGAAGCCTGCGTCACCGGTAATGGCGAGCACCTTGCGGTCCGGATGGATGAGCTTGGCTGAAATCGCTCCGGGGACGGCAATACCCATAGTGGCAAAGCCGTTGGAAATGATGCACGTGTTCGGCTTGTAGCAGTTGTAATGGCGGGCAACCCAAACTTTATTGGCACCGACGTCGGAAATGACGATGTCGTCCGGGCCCATGACGCTGCGGCAATCGATGAGGGCCTTCTGCGGTTTTACCGGGAAGGACATGTCGTTGGCGTAGCTTTCGTGTTCAGCAACCATATTTTTGCGCATTTCCAAATAGTACTTTGGTTCCTGCAGGCGGGCTGCCTTTTCCATAATCCGTTCGAGGGAGTTCGGAATGGAGCCTACGACTTCGACCTGCGGCTGGTAGTTTTTGTTGATATCGGCAGGCATGGAATCAATATGAATAATATCGGCGTTGTTCAGATGCCATTTGGCCGGTGCGTATTCGATAATATCGTAACCGATGGTAATGACCAGGCTGGCTTTTTCGAGCATTTTCGTCTGGTAGTCATCCATCGGAATACCGACCGTCCACATGGAATACGGATCGTCGTAAGGAATAGCGCCCTTGGCCATCATCGTGTTGACGACCGGGAGCTTGAGCTTTTTGGCAAAGGCTGTGAGCTGCTTCGACGCATGGCTGCGGATGACGCTGCTGCCGGCCAGGATGATTGGATTCTTGGCGTAGGAGATCATGGCTGCGGCTGCTTCAATCTGGTCTTCCAGCGCTGTTTCGCAGCGGATGGTCTTGTGACGCAAGGGCTTTTCATCGTCGCCAACAGGCATATGGCTAATGTTGACGGGCAAATCGATGAAGGTTGCGCCCGGTTTTTCCCGTTCGGCGTATTTGAAGGCCAGACGCGTAATTTCGGCCATCGTGTCCGGACGGACGACGGTATAGGCCCGGCGCGTAATCGGTTCAAACATAGCGCGCAGGTCCAAATACTGATGGGCTGTAATGTGCATCTTGTCCGTACCTACCTGACCGGAAATGGCGACCAGCGGTGCGCCGTCGCAGTCTGCATCGGCAACGCCTGTAATGAGGTTTGTAGCCCCAGGTCCGAGGGTAGCCATGCAGACGCCGGCGTGACCTGTCAAACGGCCGTAGACGTCAGCCATGAAGGCAGCACCTTGTTCGTGACGGACTGTGATGAATTCGATTTTAGATTGTTTCAGGGCTTCCATAATGGCGAGGTTTTCTTCACCGGGAATACCAAAAATATAATGAACGCCTTCTTCTTCTAAACATTCGACGAGTAATTCTGCTGTGTTGCGTTGTTTCTTTTCTACCATGAGTAAGAACCCCTTCCAATAAGATTACTATGTAGTATCTTTTGCGTTTCCAATTATAGTATGTGGCAATTGAATTTGCAATTTCACAATGTGGTAATTAATCTTATTTTAATAATTATCGAGATGAGAAATAGTTTCTCAAAAATACGTATGATTGCCGATTATTACATGTTTTATCTCTTTTATTTGACGTAAAAAGCACGTAAAATAATTTCATATAAATGAATTGAATTCTGATTTATGAAATTTGATATGCGGTTTTTTATTTCATAAAGTGAAATATATAACAAAAGGAGATTTTTTAATGAAGCACATCTTGATCAGTGCCTGTCTCTTAGGGCAGGCGTGCCGCTACGACGGCCAGAGTAAAACCTATGCAGCCATTGAGAATTTGTGGCATATGCCGGACGTCACGCTTATTCCCTTTTGTCCGGAACAAGGCGGCGGTCTGCCTACGCCGCGGCCGGCATCGAAACAGCAGGGCGACCGCGTCGTTACGGAAACGGGAGCAGATGTAACGGAAGAGTATGAACGCGGTGCTGACCAGGCGTTGCGCCTGGCCCGTCTCTACAGCTGTACATGGGCGGTCCTCAAGGAAAAGAGCCCGTCCTGTGGCAGTGGCGAAATCTATGATGGTACCTTTAGCCGCACCCTTACGGCTGGCGATGGTGTTACGGCGGCACGGCTCAAGGCTGCCGGTATCCGCGTCGTAGGGGAGAAACATTTGCAGCCCCTTTTAGCGGCTTTGCGTCACGTAGGCGTATAAATATTTCTTGCTTTATGGGGTTCACTTTGTTACAATAAATGAGTACGCAAGGAGGAAATTAACTGTGAAAACCGTAATGCATGAAGCACTTGAATGGGTGTATGCCATCGTCATTGCCTTGGCTATCGCCACGCTGATCCATATATTTGTCGTTCAGCCGACCCGGGTTTCCGGTGAATCTATGGTACCGACGCTGCATAATGGGGAATACCTCGTCGTCTCCAAGATTGGTCATGTCCTCGGAGAAACGCCGAATTATGGCGATATCGTCATTATTGACAGCCGTGTCAACTATCCTCGTACGTGGCTGGATGACCTGTCGGAACCGATGGACAATTACCTGGCCATCTTTAGCTCCCGTTTCCAGACGAAGAATGTCTGGGTCAAACGCGTCATCGGCCTGCCTGGTGATACGCTGGCCTTCCACGACGGCAAGGTTTGGCGTAATGGCAAAGCCCTGGATGAACCGTACATCAACGGTCCTATGGACTACAGCCGTGCCGGTGAAGTCAAAGTACCGGAAGGCTATGTCTATTGCATGGGCGATAATCGTAACCACAGCAGTGACAGCCGGTTCATCGGTCCTGTTCCCATCGATCACGTCCTGGGCAAGGTTGTTTGGTAAGTTAGGTTGTATGCAGAGTTTGATGTGCCACACGGTGCATCAAACTTTTTTTATAGGAGGCAAATATGAGCAGAACAAAAGAAGAATTACATGGAATTACAGAACTGGGCAGCCAGCATACGGTATATGGGCAGGATTACGACCCGGGCCTTTTGGAAACCTTCGTCAATAAGCATCCTGACCGGGACTATTTCGTCAAATTCAACTGCCCGGAATTTACCAGCCTGTGCCCGATGACGGGCCAGCCGGATTATGCCACTATCTACATTTCCTATGTACCGGGTGAACGCATGGTAGAAAGCAAGTCCCTCAAGCTTTATCTCTTTAGCTTCCGCAACCACGGCGATTTCCATGAAGACTGTGTCAACGTCATTATGGACGACCTGGTAAAGCTGATGGAACCGAAGTACATTGAAGTGTGGGGGAAATTCCTGCCCCGCGGCGGCATCAGTATCGATCCGTACTGCAACTACGGCAAACCCGGCACACCGTGGCAGGAAGTGGCCTGGCAGCGCCTGTCCCAGCACGATCTCTATCCGGAAAAAATCAACAATCGCGGCTAAGTGTCTCCTGTTTTCTAAAAATATGGTATAATAACTCTTATAGGCTTATCATATAGTACATAGGAAGAGAAAAGGCGGTGTTTCTTTTGAAAACAAAAAAGATACTGGCAGCACTCTTGCTGTCCCTGGCCGTTTCTGTAACGGCCTTTGCCAAGGACGACCTGTGGCAATATAATCAGTTTACGACGATCGATATGAATTCGGCTAAGATTTCCTATCCGGCAGGTATGCAGACCCTTACCTTTGAAACGATAGAAAAAGCCGGCGAAACGACGGATTACTGCACGTACGTCTATAACGTGGATGAACAGACCATTCAGCTCAAGGAAATGGTAACGCGTACAAAAAAGAGCAAGTACAAGAGCAGCTTCTATCCGGAATCGGTCAAGAACGGCAATAACGTCATCAAGGCCCGGGCGCGCATGGCAGACGATGTCCTGCAAAAGGTACTGGCCAAAAAAGAAAAACATTAAGAAGTAACGGCACTTCTTCCAGAATCTGGGAGGAGTGCCCTTTTTGGAGGGGAAACTATGGAATTACGGACGCTGAAGTATTTTCTCACCGTCGCCAGGGAAGAAAACATTACGCACGCTGCCGATGTCCTGCACATTACACAGCCGACGCTATCCAGGCAAATGGCAGCCCTTGAGGAAAAACTGGGCGTGACCCTCTTCGAACGCGGCAGTCATCACATTACACTGACTGACTCAGGCATGCTTTTACGCCGCCGGGCCCAGGAAATCGTAGAGCTTACGTGTAAGACCGTAGAAGAAATGGCTCATGCTGATATGGATGTGGCAGGAAATATTTCTATCGGCGCAGGCGAAACGGCCAATATGGAATATCTGGCCCAAGGCATAGCAGCCTTCCAAAAACGCTATCCGGACGTCACCTTTTCTGTTTACACGGCCATTGCCGATGACGTAAAGGAAAAACTGGAACAGGGTTTTCTCGACTTCGGTCTCGTCGCTGACCCGGTCGATATTAGCACATACCATATTGTGCAGCTGCCTAAACGGGACGGCTGGTGCCTGTTCATGCGCAGAGATGATCCCTTAGCCAAACTGCCCTGCATCCATCCGAAAGACCTGTCTGGCCAGGATATTATTATTCCCATGCGGCCTTCTGTACGTAATGACGTAGAAAACTGGCTCGGTCCGTATGCAGGAACGATTCGCATCCGAGGCCATGTGAACCTCTCCGTCCACAATATGGGCTATCTCGTCCGGGCAGGCGTCGGCAAGGTGCTTACGTTCATGCTGGAAACGGTGCCGGACGAATTTCATCTCTGTCCCCTTGAACCGGATATGAAAGACAGTGGCTTTTTTGTTTGGCGCAAGAACCAGTTTGTAGCTAAGCCCGTACACCTCTTCCAGGATTTTTTCAAAGACTATATAGCCGGTCTTTCTGCAGATACGAATGGTGAGACAGAGAAAAAGGACTAACCGCAAGCGGCCGAATTATGGTATAATAGGGGACATCTAGGTTTACTATATTTGAAAAGGTGGTGTACTTTTTGAAGGCAAAAAAAATTCTGGCCGTATTGGCCTTAACTCTGGCTGTTTCTGTGACGGCCTTTGCAAAAGAAGAAGTCTGGCAGTACAACCAGTTCACGACCATTGACATGAGTACGGCAAAGCTGTCCTATCCGGCAGGCATGGAAACCCTGACCTTTGAAACGGTAGAACAGGCCGGTGACACGACGGACTATTGCACGTACGTCTACAACGTGGATGAACAGACCATTCAGCTCAAGGAAATGATCACGAAGACCAAGAAGAGCAAATACAAGAGCAACTTCTATCCCGAATCGGTCAAAAATGGCAACAACGTCATCAAGGCCCGGGCCCGTATGGCTGACGCAGTACTCCAGAAAGTAATGGCCGAAAAAAACAAGAAATAAGAAGGCATGATGAAAAACACTTCTCCTGAGGACCTTGGGAGAAGTGTTTTTCTTTCTCTGGGGAGAACGTACTCGCTGCTTGAACAACGAGGGATAGAGGCGGAACGAAACGTCTCGTAAACGTGATGCCTGCAAAAGTACTGCAAACCGGGGATAGGGGTGAACCTATGCCTATCATGCTTACTTCCACACCTGCATAATAAAGAAATACGCCCGAGGCATACATAAAGATAAAATATAAGCATTAGATTTAAGGATATATTTCTCCTATACTATAACTATGGAAAATAATAGGCTGAGAAAAAACTAAATTTTCTGTCTATTTCCATGCGGGTATTAGTTTTACAAAGTAAGAGGGGGAATACAGTATGGGACGTTTTGGTATGGAAGAATGGGGCTTGGTCCTTTTGATCGCCCTCGTCGTTTTTGGACCCGGCAAGATCGCCGGTCTGGGCAAGGCCCTGGGGAAGAGTGTCCACGATTTTCGCAGCGCTCTCAATGGGGTAGAAGCACCGCAGGAACCGGAAGCTCAGGAACAGAAGGGGGCCGTGAGCCACCATGGCTAAGATCTCAAAGGATATTGTCCGCTATCGTTCGTTGCGGCTTGCAGGCTACGTCATTGGCTTTATGCTTTTTTATGCACCTTTTGACGGTTTTGCCCGTTTTATCGACCTTTTCATTACGCCGACGCAGCTTTACAGCATTCATGAACCATGCTTCCGCATTCCGCTCCATGATTTGCTCCTGGGCAATATGGGCGAAGCCGGTCCGGTGTCACTCATCGCCTTCGGCCTTTTACTCGTCGTGTCGCTTTTCTTTGGGCCGCTCTTTTGTGGCAAACTCTGTCCGGCCGGAGCACTGCCGGAATATTTGTCCCGTCTCGTGCCGGACCGCTTCAAGATTGACTGGCCTAAACACATTCCAGCCACACCTATCCGGTACGGTTTCTTTGCAGGCTTTCTCCTGGCCGGTGTCGTCGGTATTAGCGAACATTGCTCATATTGCAATTTCTACGTCTTCGATCTCTTCGTCCAGACAGTAACGACGGGTCATTTGCCGGTTTATTCTATTTCCCTTATTCTGACCTTTTTGGTTTGGTTCTTCATCATGGGCATCTTCACGCAAGGCGGCCGGGGCTTCTGTAATTTCCTCTGTCCCGTTGGTGCCTGCAGTAATTTGGTCCATGTTTTAGGCGTGCATATACCGTGGACGTGGCGTTTGCGCGTGGGCCAGCCGTCGTGCGTTCACTGCGGCCGCTGTACCAAGGTCTGTCCCATGAGCTGCCTGACTCTGACGGATCATGCCCTGAAGCTCGACCGGCATCGCTGCATCCTCTGTCAGGAATGCCAGCATACATGTCCGGCCAAGGCCATTTCCTACGGGAGAGGTGAAGTAAAATGAAAAAGTTTACCATGCTCGCCAGTTCTGGCGCGGCAGGAACGGCTTTTTTGAGCAGTGCTGCAGAGACAGCATCCGGCGCAGCACCACTGTGTAACGGTATTTGTGGTACCTGCGGCGGTGGCTGTGTCATTGCCATAGCGGCTGTGGCCTGGATGGGAGCCACGGCATTTTATAAGAAGAAGCACAAAGAGGGGGATGCAGACCATGAATAGAAGAAACTTTCTGAAAATTGCCGGGTTAGGCGCGGCCGGACTGGCCCTTTCCGGGTGTGGTCTCAAGTCGCGGCGTGAAGCCTTTAACGAACAGAGAATAACCAGTATTGCCGACACGGGGGACGTACAATACAGGATTATTCCTCACAGCAACACGAAGGTCAGTACCATTGGCATCGGTGCCAGCGCCATTCACGAAGCGGATGGCGACGAAATCCAGCGCATATTTGATTATGCTGCAGATAAGGGCATTAATCTCGTCGATACGGTCATGTCGAACTTTGCCTCGGCAGAGCTCATGGGCAAGGCCATGAAGGGGCGGCGACAGTCTTTTATCACGCAGATGCATATCGGTGCGACCTATCCCGGTGGTACCTATACGCGGACCCGTGATTTTGCCAAGGTCAAGGAAGGCTTTGAAACACAGCTGAAAACCTTCCAGACCGATTACAGCGACATCGGTTTCATTCACTATGTCGACGAAGGCAAGGATTACGATGACATGCTCAATAATGGCCTTCTCGATTACGCCCAGAAGCTGAAACAGGAAGGCATTATCCGCAATATCGGGTTTTCCTCTCATTCTGTAGAAATGGCTAACCGCTTTCTCGATACGGGCCTCATGGACGTCTACATGTTCAGCATCAACCCGTCGTACGATTTCGTTTCCTCCGGCGGCGGCATGACCCTCGACGCAGACCGCAAGAAGCTCTACGAACGGACCCAGCAAATGGGTGTCGGCATTACGGTCATGAAGGCCTACGGCGGCGGCCGTCTCCTTTCTGCCGGTTCGTCGCCCTTTGGCAAAGCGATGACGCCTGTCCAGTGTATCCAGTACTGTCTCGACAGGCCGGCGGTTATTTCCGTCATCCCCGGCGTGCGCAACCTCATGGACCTCAAAAGTGCGGCCCTCTATTATGCAGCTACACCGGAAGAACGAAGCTATTCGGATATCCTTAAATCACAGGTCAAGGACATGGACGGCGTTTGCATTTATTGCGGCCACTGCCAGCCCTGTGTGCGGGCCATCGATATTGCGGCAACGAATAAGTTTTACGATCTGGCCCAGGCCGGCGATGCCCTGGCGAAGGATCATTATATGCGCCAGTCCCGTAAGGCCGGTGATTGTATCCAATGCGGCCAGTGCGAACCGCGCTGTCCCTTCCACGTACAAATCCGGGCGCGCATGCGGCAGACGAAAGAATATTTTGGCGCGTAAAGGTGACGGAGAAAGAGGCGATTTAGATGGACAGACGCGAGTTTTTAAAGCTATCCGGACTCGGTATGATGACTTTGTTTTTAAGCGGTTGCGGTACGATCCTTTCTCAGGGTGGTACGTCGGCGGCAGCTGCGATTGGAGGAGGAAAGAAAATGAAAATTGTCGTAGTAACGGGGAGCCCTCATGATCATGGCACGTCGTTTTTGCTGGCCGATAAGTTTATTGAAGGGGCTAAGTCAGCCGGTCACGACGTATTCCGCTTTAATGCGGCTTTTGAAGATATTCATCCCTGTATTGGCTGCGATCATTGCGGCATGGATGGTGATTGCATTTATAATGATGCAATCCAGCAAAAACTCATGCCCCATCTGCTCGATATGGACATGATTGCCCTTATTACACCATTATATTATTACGGTATGTCGGCACAGCTAAAGACCATTGTCGATCGTTTTTATTCCCGCACGGGACATCTCACGGGCAAGAAATCAGTCCTCATGGCTACGGCCTATAATAGTGCCGACTGGACCATGAATGCCCTGGTTGATCACTACGATACACTCGTCCGCTACATGGGCTGGACCGATATGGGCAAGGTCCTGGCCATTGGCTGCGGTGCCCGTTCACTGATTGAAAAATCTGAATTTCCCGACCAGGCCTATAAGCTGGGCGCCAGTCTTTAAGGAGGAGATCCCATGGGCTTCTTATTTCAGCACCATCCCATACGCTGGCTCTACGTAGCCATAGCAGCTATCCTGGCAGTCGTCGTTTCATCATACGTTCATTGTCTCCTGAATCCGTGGACCGTGTGCAGCTCTGCAGCTTCGTCATACAGTATGAACCAGTATAGCATGGAAGAAACGCCGTTACAGGCAGGCCTTTCGTTTCCCGGCGGTCAGGCAAAACTGGAATTGTACGATACAGAAGCCGCCCTTGAAGTAGCGGAACGGCGGCCTTTTGTCGTCCAGCTGCAGCATCAGGGCAATCGTTTGGTCCTGCCAGGCCTGCCGGCTACGGTATTTCAGCGCGAAAGCAATAAGGGCATGAATCCTGTCGCCGGTGACGTAGCCTTCGATACGGCTAAAAACGAACTGGTCGTATTTTTGGCCGACGAAGCAGCGTCAGACGATCTTATTCCTTTAGGTCATGTGTCTCAAGGTCTCGACAACATGAAACACGCAGGGGAGGTATTCCAAACCTATGTCACACAATTTGAACCAAGCAAAGCTAAGTAAAAACTACAATATTTCTCCGGATATCGTACGGAAATACGAGGCCTGTTGCCGTAAAGGCCAGACAGGCCCTTATACGGATTCTGAAATTGAAGAACTGAGCCTCGTGGCAACTCTCGTAGACCTGGGCTTTTCTGACAGGGATATTTGTACGTATTTGCATCTTAGCCATGCCCCCGGTGAACATCAGGCAGAGCTGTTGCAGCTCATTGACACACAACGCCGGCAGCTGGTACAGCGAATCCATACAGAACAGCGCAAGCTCGATTGTCTTGATTGTCTGCGCTACGAAATGAAAAAACAGTAAAAAAGTAATAAAAAAGTACCGTCCTATGCAGGTATTGGTAATCCTGTACAGGACGGTACTTTTACATTGGAGAGTTTATTATTTCCCTTTGAGGCAGATGCTCAGCCACTTTGGCAGGGGCAGCCACGTAATGATAGCCGAGAATGCTGTAGCCAGACAGGTGACTGCCAGGTAAATGGCAATGATGTAAAGGCTTCTCAGGTAAATATGGAAGTGAGCTGCAGACCACGTGAGGAAGCTCAAAAAGAGGGGATGTACGAGATAAATGGGATACGAGTAGTCGCCCAGAAGGGAGAAGAACCTATGCAGGAACGGCGGTACGCGGTGACATTCGAGCCAATAGAGAAGGTAGAGTATCGTCGACAGGGTGTAGGCCATGCCGATAGGGCTCAGCTGATGGATCGTAAAGACGGCAGATAGGGCGTCGTAGTGAAGCGTTGCCATGATGCCGTAATAGGCCATGAGCATGCCTGCTGTCGTCAGAGCCTGAAAGCTATTGACCAAAAGACCGTGCCGGGACAGCCAGTTGCACGTTGCCTGGAAGTGTTCAGCTGTAAAGGCGCCGAAGAGGAAGATGAAGAGATAGTGCAGGACGACGTAGTTCAGGCGGTACGTAAAGGCATCCTGCAGGAACGGATTGGCCGAATGGAAATCCCAGACGTAGCTCGAGTAGAAGTTGAAGACTACGTTACCGGCAAAGAGCAGGGTAAACCAAAACCAGGGGTGGTGATTCATGCCGCGCAGCATGACGCGCCACAAAGGCATGAGAAAATAGAACCAAAGGAGAATAACGAGAAAATAGATGTGATACATGGCCAGGCCATACCAGAGGGTACGTATAAAGGCAAGAGGCTGGAAAATACTGGCGTTATGGCTGAGAATAGAGCTATAGGTCATGTAAAACAGAGACCAGGCCACGTACGGTACGAGGACGGTACGCAGGCGGCGCTTCAAATAGTCCTTGTAGACAAAGGGGCCTTCAACAGGCTGGCTCATGAACATGCCAAAGGCCGAGAGAAAGAAGAACGTCGGCACGGAAAAACGGGAAAGGATTTCCAGAACAGCCACGAGCTCGAGATTGGGCGTCGGGTTGAGGAGTGCCACAGAACCAACGTGAATGGCAATGACGCCAAGCATGCAGATTCCGCGCATATAATTGATAGAATGTATAAATCGTTTTGACATCTGGCACCTCAATAGATACAATATAATAGATACTTCAGTTTTTAATTGTAACACATTTGTCATATTTTCTGTAGAGTAGAGAGGTTGTTATGGAAGGAGCGAATCTGCGTATCCTGACGCGGACAGGGATTATCGTGGCCCTGACCTTGATCTTGCAGAGCCTGCGCCTGTGGATTCCCATGCCACCGCAGTTCAGCTTTGCCTTTATCGGCGTCCTCGTCAATGCCTGCCTGATTACAGCTGTCCTGGCTGTAGATTTGCGGGCCGGTATTGTCACGGCTTGTGTGACGCCTTTTTTTGCCTATATCGAAGGCATGCTGCCCTTCCTGCCCTTTGTCGTCCCTGTAGCCCTGGGTAACTGCGTTTACGTGCTCCTGGCCTGGCTGGGCCGCAAGCACTGTCTGCTGGGCTTCAGCGTGGCAGCACTGGGGAAGGCGGCCACTCTTTTCCTGGGCTTTTATATACTTTTTGCCGCCGTAGCCTTTCCGCCGGCTATGCGGCACACGCTGCTCTTTATCATGAGCTGGCCCCAGGTAGTGACAGGTTTAGGAGGCGCTGCTGTCGGCTTTTTTGTCTGCCGCAGCCTTGCCCGTTCCCATATTATCTAAAGGAGTTTTTCCATGTCTATCTTTTATTATGTTCCTGCTGTACTCGGAGTGTTCTTTATTGCTGTCGGCATTTGGCACGGCTGGCGCCTGCGGGCCCTGACACGTCACTGCACGGCGCCGGCTACGGGTACAGTTATGCAATTTGACGTAGAAAAGAATAAGAGCGGCGATATGTATTATCCGGTCGTGCGCTTTTCTGTCCATGATGAGCAGTACACGGCACGCTATACCTTTGGCAACAGCGAATGGAGTTTTGAAGCCGGCGACACGGTGGATTTGCGCTATAATCCGTCACGGCCGGAAGAAATATATTTGTATCATGAACAATCGACGCTGCAGCAATATGCCAGCCCGGTCATGATTATCGTCGGCGGTCTGATTTTTATCGCTACGTATTATATTGAGCTCTAAAAAAGTACCGGCTTTTAGGCCGGATCAAAAAGGAAGTATGACATGACAGATAGTACAAAGTATACGCCGGACCACGCGTCCGGTGTCAATCAAAAGGCCGTACAGGCCATGCAGGATTTTCTCGAAGCCTTGGGACTGGACCTGACGGCTCTCGGTATGGAAAAAACACCGTACCGTGTGGCTGAAGCTTTTGGTCAGTTTTTTTCAGGCCTCCGTGAGGATCCTAAGGCGCGCTGGGGCAGTCTCATCGAAACGGAGTCGAATGGCCTGGTCGCCGTGCGTCAGATCCGGTTTTATTCCATCTGTGAGCATCACCTCCTGCCTTTCTTCGGAACCGTTTCCATTGCCTATTGCCCGCACGAGGGAAAAATTGCCGGTTTCAGTCACTTTGCTGAAGTTGTTGATGTCCTGGCCCGGCGGCCGCAGCTGCAGGAACGTTTTACAGCTGACATTTGCCAGGCTGTAACCGAAGGCCTGCAGGCAGACGGTGCCTTGGTCATCGTTCAGGGCACACATTTGTGTTTGTCCATGCGCAACCGGCAGGGGAGCGATTCGGATATTGTCACGCAGGCGTCCTATGGCTGCCTGGCTGAAGGTACAGAAGCCGGACGGGAAGCGTGGAAGCTGTTGATGAAGGGGGCAAATCATGACTAATCTTATGCGCGAGTACCATTGGTCTGACGGAAAACGTTTGATAGTTGGTAAGAAAACGCTCATCATGGGCATCCTCAATATTACGCCCGATTCCTTTTCGGATGGCGGCAAATGGAATTCCATTGATGCGGCTTTGCGCCATATGGAAGAAATGGTACAGGACGGGGCCGATATTATCGATATTGGTGCCGAATCGTCGCGGCCAGGCTTTACGCCCCTTTCGGCAGCTGAAGAAATAGAACGGCTTCAGGTCATTTTGCCTAAATTAGTGGAACATTGCCCGGTGCCTATTTCCGTCGACACGTATAAGGCTGAAACGGCAGATTATGCCATGACAGCCGGTGCTCATATGATGAACGATATTTGGGGTCTCCAATATGCGCAGGAACCGGGGCAGATGGCAGCCGTAGCAGCCAAGCACGGTGTGCCCGTAGTAGTCATGCACAATCAGTCTGGCACGGACTATGATGATATAATGGAAGATATGAAAGCCTTTTTTGCCCGTTCGGCAGCCATTGCAGCTGCTGCCGGTGTGCTGCCGGAACAGATTATTACCGATCCGGGTATTGGCTTTGGCAAAACGTGCGAGCAAAATATATATGTCTTGCAGCACTTGAAGGAATTGACGGCTTTGCCGTATCCCCTGCTCCTCGGTACGAGCCGCAAAGGCTTTATCGGCAAGGTCCTTGATTTACCCGTAACAGAACGGATGGAAGGTACCGGTGCTACGTGCGTCGCCGGTGTCCTCGACGGCTGCGCCATCGTGCGCGTTCACGACGTCCGTCCCATTGCCCGTATGTGCGCCATGGCAGATGTCCTGGCAGGCAGATAAATTTTCCCTATAAGGATGGTACAATTATGGATAAAATCGTATTAAAAGGCTTACATTTCTATGGCTATCACGGTGTATTTCCGGAAGAAACGCGGAAAGGACAGCCTTTTTCTGTAGACGTAACACTGGAATTTGACGCGTCCCGTGCAGAAGAAACGGATTCGATCAATGAAACAGTCGATTACAGCGCTGTATACGGCACGATCCAGAAAATCGTCGAAGGCGATCCGTATAAGCTTATTGAAAAAGTTGCCGCCGTCATTGCCCGGGCGATTCTTGCTGAATACAGCCTCGTCCAGGCCGTAGAAGTAACGCTCCACAAGCCACAGGCGCCTATTGATGGTCATTTTGACGATGTGCTCTTCGTCATTCGCCGGGAACGGTCATGATCACTGTATATCTCAGCTTGGGCACGAACCTCGGTGATAAGGTGCAGGATTTGACACGGGCCTTAGATGAGTTGCGGCAAGCACCGGAGGTGACACTTACGGCCGTTTCACCGTATTATGAAACACCGCCGTGGGGAAAGACGGACCAGCCACCCTTTCTCAATACCTGTGCGGCTGTTCGTACGTCGCTGACCGCAGAAGCACTGCTGCGCCTGTGCCAGGCCATCGAAGCCCACGGCGGCCGCGAGCGCCACGAAAAATGGGGCGCCCGTACGATCGATATAGACCTGGTGTACAGTCCGGATGTGACCTGTGCCAGCCCTGATTTGCAATTACCACATCCGTATCTGACGCAGCGCGCCTTTGTTCTCGTGCCGCTGCAAGACATAGCACCTGACCTCGTGATCCAAAACCGCCCGCTTAACGCGTGGCTACAAGAATTGCCTGAACGGAATGCGGTGGTCAAAGCAGAAGGAGGTTATTTATGGAAAAAATTTTAATCGCCGATGATGAAGAGCTCATGCGGCAATTGGTCATCGATTTTCTCAAGCCCGAGGGCTACGAAATTATCGAAGCAGCTGATGGCAAGGTGGCTCTGGAAAAATATCATTCAGAACATCCCGACTTGATTCTCCTGGATGTCATGATGCCTATTTATGACGGCTGGACCGTATGTCGTGAAATCCGCCGTGAATCGACAGTGCCGATCATGATGCTCACGGCTAAGGGCGAAGAAATCGACCAGCTCTTTGCCTATGACCTGGGGGTAGACGAATATATTACGAAACCCTTTAGCCCGAAGATTCTCGTCGCCAAGATTAAGGCTCTCTTGCGGCGCGTCCAGCAGGAAGAAGAGCAGCAGCATACGGCTTCAGAAGGCGTAGCCATTGACCGCGATGCCCATCAGGTAGTCATTGACGGTAACAACGTCGATCTCAGCCCGACAGAATACAAGCTGCTCAATTACTTAATGATCAATGCCGGCAAGGCCCTCAGCCGCCGTCAGATCTTGAACAAGGTATGGAATTACGACTACTATGGGGACCTGCGTACAGTCGATACGCATATTAACCGCCTGCGTATCAAGCTCGGTGACAAGGGCAGCCTCATCAAAACCGTGCGCGGCTACGGCTATCGCTATGAAGAAAAATGATACGACTTTCTCTGCGTAAGAAAATTTGCCTGATCCTCTCGGCCTTTACCATCGTCTTTTCCCTGCTGCTCATGATTGCCGTGGGCATGGGCTTTACGCCTTTTTATTTCCACTATAAAAAGGATACCCTCGTGTCTATGTCCCAGGTCATAGCCAGCCTTTACGAGAAGGGAGAAGCCAATTATGTCGATGAATTCGACCAGATCAGCCAGCAAGGCGGTGCGGCTGTCTTCATCGTCGATAAGGGGACTCTCGTCTATTCGTCCCGGCCGGACCGCAAGGCTGTCGTCGGCAAGCCTCATTTTGATTCGGAAAATGTCGTTACTGCCGAAGCACCGCAGCGAACGGAAGACACCAAAACGGAGGATTTCAAGACGCCCCGTCATGTGGAACTCATGCGAAAGCTGTTTAATGGTGAAAAATTGCCCCAGTCAGATCTGCGGCGCGTCTTTTTTGATGGCGATGAAGATCATGTCCGTTTCATGAGTATCCTTTGGCCCAGTGGTAACGACGCGTACGTCATCGTTACACAGCCTATGGAACCTATGGAAGCAACGGTGGCAGTGGTGCAGCAGTTCGTCATCATTTGCAGCCTCATTTGGCTGGTCATTGCCATCATCGGCGCTATCTTCTGTACCAACCGCCTGACGCGGCCGCTCCTCAAGCTGAAGCAGCTCTCCGTGGCGATGGCCCATTTGGATTTTTCCAAGAAGTGGACCGATACCAGAAGCGATGAAATCGGCGAACTCGGGCGCAGCTTGAATGAGCTCTCAACGCAGCTTGATACGGCCTTGAATGAACTCAAGCAGGCCAATAACGAGCTGGAAGTACAGCTCCAAAAGGCTAACGAAATTGAAGAAATGCGCAAGGCCTTTATTTCAGCTGTTTCTCACGAGCTAAAGACGCCCCTGGCCCTCATTCAGGGCTACGCCGAAGGACTGGACAGCCTGGATATCTCGGAAGAAACGCGCAAGCGGTATTGCCGTGTTATCCATAGTGAAACGGAAAAGATGGATCATTTGGTAAAGGATTTGCTCAACCTGTCGCGCTTGGAAACGGGTTCTTTCCGTATTGAAATGACGGAGTTTGATTTCCCGGCCTTAGCAGAAGAATTGCGCTATCGTTTTGACGGCGTCATTAAGGATAAGCAAATCAATATTACCAGCCATTTCCCGGACGCTATGGAGGTCTATGGCGATCCCGAACGAATCGATACCGTCATGAGTAATCTCTTGTCCAATGCCATTGATTATACAGACATCGGCAAGAAAATCGACGTTTCTGCTGTCCGCGAAGGCGATCATTATGTGATCAGCATTTACAATCAGGGCATTCAAATTGCAGCGGCCGATCAGTCCCGCATTTGGGAGCCTTTCTACAAGGTCGATGCAGCCCGTACGCGGCAGCCACAGCGTGTCTTTGGCGGTCACGGCCTGGGTCTGGGCATCGTCGCCGCCCTCGTCGAACGGCACGGCCAGAAATACGGCGTCCGCAACGAGACAGACGGCGTAACCTTCTGGTTTACCCTGGCGGCAGCAAAATAGAAAAAGTGAACTGCATCTTTTGAGACCTGGCCGCTTTTGCAGCCGTCCGGTTCTCGCCAATGGGGAGTTTTAGGAAAAACTAAAAAGCTGTGCAAGAAGTAAAAAATTCTTCTTGCACAGCTTTTTCATTTCTAAAACGAGCGGTTTCCCAGTGAGGGATGACTGCATTTTTTGAGGATCAGATGTTCGACCAAATAGCCTGCTTCGTCGAGGTCGATATCGTCGCGCTGGCCGTCGTGCTCGTAAATGCACATGGGCTTATCCGTACCGACTTCGCCGCCAGGCAGGTAAATGTATTCGTTGTTTTCCCGGTCACCGAAGATAATGCCGGCGAGGAGGTGTTTCTTTGCTATTTGACTCATCGTAAGGCGGCTCCTTCAGCATCAAATTTTACTTCCAAGAGGGAACAATCGCGGTAATCAGCAGAGACGAGATGCAGCAGTGTGCCGTTATAAAGGCGCGGGAACATGGTGTTTGGCTGCATGCCGTGGAGGTGGCCGAAAATGCAAAGGGGCACCTTGTATTTTTCCAGGAGCTCTGTAAAACCGCTGGGCTTGGTAAGGTCGCACACGGGCGGGTAGTGGAGGAGCACGATGATGTGTTCACAATTCAGCTTTTGTGCTTCTTCCAGGCAGCGTTCTACACGCAGGAGCTCGCGCCGGTAGGGTTTGGCATCCTTTTCTTCCTGGTAATGAATATCGCCCGGGCAAATCCAGCCATGGGTGCCGCAAATGGCGATGCGGCCGTCGTCAATGGTAATAGGCGCACTGCCGTGCAGGTAATACATGTGGTTTTCCGGGTCTTCCTGACGGTTGAGCTTGCCGGCGCTTTCCCACCAGAAATCATGATTACCGCGGATGATGATCTTGTGTCCCGGCAAGGCCCGGATTTCATCGAGGTCCTCCTGGGCTTCTGCCAAATGCATGGCCCACGACGTATCGCCGGCAATGAGGACCGTATCGTCTTCGCTGACTCGCTCGTTCCAATCGTCCTTAATGCGCTGCCAATGGTTAATCCAGCGGGGACTGAACACATCCATCGGCTTGCGTGGCGGATTGCCGGATAAGTGTAAATCTCCTATTGCAAATAAACGCATAACCTGTTATTTCCTTTCTGGCTGGTTTGAAGCTGCAGCCAGAGCTTTCTGTAATCGTTCGATAAAACGGTTGCGATGGCCTTCATTGGCCGTCTGGGGAATCATATAGCCAACGTATAAAGGGTTGGTCAGAAAACGGGGCACAATCTTGACGTATAATTTAGGATCGTCAGGAAAGGTATAAAAGAAGATATTATAGCTTTCATTGTGCCATACGAAATCGTGAATCATGAAGTGGGAAACGATCTGCATATAGTGTACAAAAAGGGGCAGCTGCGCGTCGTCACTGAGAATCAGATTGACTTCGTAGAAGCCGATAATGGGCCGGGCGGAAAGGTTGACTTCAATGCCCGGACTCTGCAGTACCGGATGCCCTTGCAGATGATAAAGCTTGACGTCGTCGTGGTAGTCGTATTTTTCCAGGCCGACAATCTGCGAATGGGGATGATGAATTGTACCGCCGGACATGTAGCCGTGGTTACGGTAGAAGACAACGGACCGGAAGCGGTCCATAGCCTGCACCTGATGCCATTTTTCCAAGCCAAAGCGGATCATTTCGACAGCGTAGGCCGGGTCGTATTCAGAAAATTCACCGTCGCAGTCATCCGTTTCGATGATCAGTGTCTGCCAGCAATCTTTGAGCACGGGAAAGGCATTTTCCAGCCAAATCATATGACCCCGTGTTTCAAGGACGTTCTTCAGGTTCTTTACGTCGCAAAAGGGGCAGTATTTTTCATGACGATGTACCGTATCAGGTTTTGTCTTGCCCAAATCCAAATTATATTCTAACGTGTGCGTAAAGGGATTTTGTTCCATGGCTAGCCGGCTCCTTTTCTAATACTCATATTCTATTGTAGCATAGACATACGCTTTTTGAAATATGCTATAATTGATATTGAACGAATACAAGTAATTGAAATTCTTTTTCAACGAGGTAATTATGACCAAAGAAATAAAAAAGATAGATCCGGGCCAGTGGGCGCAGCTGTTGCTCCACTGGTTCTATGCCAACCGGCGGGATTTGCCGTGGCGCACAGTGCCGCGCGATCCCTATAAGGTGTGGGTATCGGAAATCATGCTGCAGCAGACGAAGGTAGAAGCCGTACGGCCATACTATGAAAGCTGGATGGACCGCTTTCCTACGGTGCAGGCGCTGGCGGCAGCGTCAGAAGACGATGTCCTGCGGCAATGGCAGGGACTGGGCTATTATTCGCGGGCCCGCAACCTTCACGACGCCGTGTGTGAAGTGCAGCGCGAATATGGCGGCAAGGTGCCCGATACACTGGCAGGCATGCGGTCCTTAAAGGGCGTCGGCGACTATACGGCCGGGGCCGTCCTGAGCATTGCCTATAAGAAACCCGTACCGGCTGTAGATGGCAATGTCTTGCGTATTTTTGCCCGCCTTTACGTAATAGAAGACAATATTTTATCGGCTAAGGTGAAAAAATCCGTTACGGCCTTGGCAGCTGAACAGGTGCCGCCCGATGCGCCGGGAGATTTCAATGAAGCTCTCATGGATTTGGGTGCAACCGTCTGTATTCCCAAGCATCCGCGCTGTGACGCCTGCCCCTTACAGAAACGCTGCGGTGCCCGGGCACTGGGCAAGGAAACGGAACTGCCTGTGCGGCTTACACGCAAGCACGTGCCTGTAGAAGAGATTACCGTCGTCGCCGTTGCCGGCGGCCAGCGCTGGCTTTTGCACCGGCGCCCGTCTAAAGGCTTATTGGCGTCCATGTGGGAATTCCCCAATGCCGTAGGTGCCGGCGAAGCAGGCCTTGAGGCCGTACAGCGCCTCGTACAGGATCTGGGCCTTTCTGTGGCGATAGACGACCAGCCTATTGGTACCTTGCGGCACGTCTTTTCTCATAAGATTTGGCAAATGACCATCTATACGGCCGAATGTACAGGTGGTACATTAGAGACAAAGGAGGATTGGCAGTGGCTGGACCGGTCTTGCTACACCGATGTGCCCTGGGCCGGGCCGCATGGTAAGATCACTGCCATGGTATAAATATGAGGGGAATGTTTTTCATCAATTTTATGATCATCCTGACGGTCGTGTCTGTGCTGTCCGTCATTTTATGGAACTACCTGCGCCGGGGGAGGCATATGGGCCGCTGGATTTTAGGCACGGTCGTCCTTTCCGCCGCCGGTGCTGCTATTTTATCGGCATACAGCCAGGCCTATAGCGGTGGCAGCTCCCTGATTCCGTTGTTGCACGCCGGAGCCCTCGGTTCAGTGAGCTGGTTTCTCTTATTTATGCTCGTGTTTCCCGTGCTCCTTGCCGTGGCCCTGCCCGTTACGGTATACCGTCTGATTACGTGGTGGAAACGGAGCAATCCGACAGGGCAGGCACCGGCACCGGCTGCGTCAGGCATGTCGCGCCGCGATTTTCTTAAAGACGCTATATTTGTCATCCCTGCTGCCGGTATTGCAACGAGTGCTCTGGGCAATGTCGTAGGCGAAGAATACCTTTCTTTGACAAAGGAGAAGCTGTCTTTTCCGAATTTACCTGATTATCTTGAAGGCTATCGCATAGGCCAGCTTTCGGATACGCACATTGGCCACTTCTTCAGTACAGAGGATCTAGAAACTTCGATTCGCCGCGTGGCAGCAGAAAAGGTAAACCGCCTGGAAATTACGGGGGACCTCATTGACGAAATCAGCCGTTTGCCCGAGTGCCGCGACGTTCTCAACCGGACAGCGTCCCTTTTTCCGGACGGCATCGATTTTTGTTATGGCAACCACGAATATTATCGCGGTCTGGCGGCGATTACAGCTATGCTGGAAGAAACGCCTGTACGCATTCTCAGGAACAGTCATTTTTGTGCCAGTCCTGGCGGCGGCAAAGGCTTAGCCGGCTGTAGCGGGAATGATCAGACGCCGTTTTATATTGCCGGTGCGGATTTTAGCTTCGCCCCTGTAGGACCGTTATATGATGCAGAACGGAAACGCTACATGGAAGCGACGCTGGCAGGAATTCCGGACGGCGCTTTTACAATTCTTTTGGCCCATCATCCGGACTTTTTTGATGAAGCCTTTGCGCGCCACCTGCCCTTGACCATGAGCGGCCATACACACGGTGCCCAGTTTGCACCGATTGGTCCCATCGTGCAGGCCGTAGGCTTTAAATACCTGCGCGGTCTGTATCAGCAGGGCAATTCCTATGGCTACGTCAACAGAGGTACAGGCCATTGGCTGCCTTTCCGTGTCCTTTGTTCCCGCGAGGTGACGGTGTACGAATTGACCCGGACCTGAAGGCCAGTAAAAAATATATGCACACAAAACGGAGCCCCTGGCATTGGACATATAGGACAACGCCAGGGGCTCGTGTATGGAAGGGTGGTTATCTTGGTTACCTAATTGTTGCAGAGATGATAGGTGTTTGGAAGAGGTTTGGATAAGAGATTGGTTTAGATGTGCTGCGTATTAGTGATGATGGCCACAGCCTTCGCCGCCGTGACCATGGCCGTGGCCTTCACCGTGGTGATGGCCCTGACAGCCTGCGTCGGGGTTGGTAACCAGCGTACCGGCGAGGAATTCCTGTACAGCCTGATCTACATTGCCCTGAACGCCATTAAAGAAACGGATGCCTGCAGACATCAAGGCCTGACGGGCACCAGGACCGATGTTGCCGCAAATGACCGTGTCGACATCGCGGTCTTTGAGCCACTGGGCCAGCGGTTCGTGGCCTACACCATTGGTGTTGACGACTTCGCTTGCCGTGACGGCGCCATCAGCAATGGTATAGAGCTTGAAGTTTTCCGAACGGCCGAAGTGCTGGAAAACCTGTTCCTGATCATAGGTTACTGCGATTTTCATGATTGTTGCCTCCTTTATCTGATGGCCTTAGTATACGCCTTAAAACGACATATGTCAATTACTATTTTAGACATATGTTGAAAAAAATGGGAAGGCAATTATTCAAACTGTTTCAGCGTGTCTTCAGCAATGTGCAAAATACGCAGCTGCGGTGCCTTTTTGTGCTGATGCTGTTCCATGCGCTGGACAATGTCGGCCAGGCTGACGACAGCTTTGACAATATAAGGCCCTTTATTGAGCATGACGCATTCAGCCCGTTCACTCATGGCGGCGTCTGTAATTTCAGCCCGCGACGGGATGCCGGTTTTGACCAGATTTTCCAAGACCTGCGTGGCCCAAATGACGGGGACGTGGGCAGCTTCGCAAATCCAAAGGATTTCTTCCTGCAGCTCTGCCAGGCGGTGGTAGCCCGCTTCGACGGCCAGATCGCCCCGGGCAATCATGACGCCAAAGGGGTTGTGTGACGCTGCCTGGACGATGATTTCCGGCAGGTTGCTGACACTGTCGCGTGTTTCGATTTTGGCAATGATGGCCATGCGGCGCGCTTTGTCACCCAGGCGTTTTTTCAATTCTTCCTGGAGGAGAATGATGTCGTCCTTGTTGCGGACGAAGGAGTAGCCAATGGCATTGGCATTGGGGATGATGAAGTCCAGATCCTTCAGGTCTTTTTTTGTAAGAGGGGCTACATCCAGCGGTGTTTGCGGGAAGTTGAGGCTCTTCTTGTTTTTCAGGCGGAAGCCCTTGACCTTTGTGGAGATAACGCGCAAGTACGCGCCTTGCGGCGTTATCTCTGTAACCGTGCAGTTTAGCTTGCCATCGTCAATGACGACAGGATCACCTACTTGAAGGTTGTTGAAGACCTGAGGGATGCTGCAGGTAATGACGATATTTCCCGTATAATCCTCAGGATAGTCGGAGATTTTGTTACGTGCCAGAAAGAAGGTTTCATCTGTCAGGACACGGTCTGTATCACCAGGGACAAGAACCTGTTCGATGCGTACCTTCGGGCCGGCCAGGTCCATGTAAATCTTGCAGCGGCGGCCTGTTTCCTTTTCGGCCTTATGAATATTCTTCAGCATGCTTTTCCATACATCCTGGTCGTCGTGGGCGCAGTTGATGCGGGCCATATCCATTCCGGCCCGGACGAGGCTGCGTACGAGCTTATAATCTGTAGCCGCTTCGGTAGGCATAGTGACCATGATATTGGTAAAATCTATGTTAGCATGATTACCAAAAATCAGGTTAGCATTGTGTGAGAGCAGGCGGTTGCCGTGGAAAAACCAGCGCCGTGAAGGATAGGCAATGAGCTCTTCCTGGGGCTTCTGGCAAATACGGCCTAAGGAGGCGATAACTGCGTCGAGATTGGCCATCGTGCGGGCTTCGCTACGGCCCAGGGAGGAAAGTCCTAAGGGTAAGAGCTTTTCCTGAAGAGGGCGCAAGTCGTGGCAGCGGATGGCCAAGTAGTAGGCCAGATTTAACGCACTAAAACGAAAGGACGGCCGCTCGATTTGCGGGGCGATAGATGCGTACATTTTGTTTCCCTTATCTAGTACGTCTTGCCGCAGGTCGTACAAGGTCGTGTATAATTCGTTGATTTCTGCTGGCGAAATTGTTTTCATATGAGTAAAGCCTCCAGTAGTATGAAATTACGTACATGTTTACAGAGAAAAAGCATAGACAATCAGCTATAGTATATCACAATGGAAGCATTGAAAAGAGTATATTACATAGATTTTACATATGGTGGAGAAGAGATTTGCCGGATTACCTCTTGTCTCTACACGGCCGGCGGTGACCTGTGCTATAATAGGCGTACATGATTACGAGGAGGATTTTCCATGGACGTATATATTAACGATGAATTACGGGAGCTACACGTATATGACAGATTTACCGGCCAGGATTATGCAAAGAATGTTGTCTGTGCTCAGGACCGGCTGGAAACAGGTCCTTTAGGCGAGTTCATTCTCTCGGAAAAAGAATATGCCTATTGGCAGGATGTCTTGGCGACAATCCAGGCATCGGAAGATATGCGCTATGCCATGAAAGATAAGGTAAACTTAAAAGAGGTAGACGACTATATTTTTGAAGATGCACAGTACCTGACGGATATCCGCTCGACGGCAGAAACAGAGTATTACTGCCTGAAAGAAGTAGAAAAAGCGCTCAAAGATGAAGACCGGGACTGGTTTGCGGCGCATGGCTTCGTTAAGACACTGAAGGGCGAATTGGACGATAAGTCAGAAGAATAGTCTTGTTAAGTACCTGTGAATATGGTATTCTATGTAAGATATGTTACTAGAGAGCTGACATAAGGGAGTCTTACAGTGAAAAAGATCTGTTTATGGTTAGTAGGATTCATGTTTACCTTGTGCGTACTGGTTGTCGGCATGTTTGCCTTCTGGTTTTTATGCTCAACCAACTATCGTCTGACCGGTGTGCCCGTCTTGAATTATCATCAGGTTAATGATAAGTTCAAGACTGTACTCACGATGACACCAAAAAATTTTGACGCGCAAATGAAATATTTGCATGACCATGACTACCATTCTATTACACAGGCTGAATTCAATGCTTATATGAGTGGCGAAGGGGATTTACCGGACCGGCCGGTCATGATTACCTTTGACGATGGCTATGTCGATAATTATGAACATGCCTATCCGATAATGAAAAAATACGGCTACCGCGGCACGATTTTCCTGATCATGAACCTCATGAATAAACCAGGCTATCTGACGTGGGACATGGTAAAGAAAATGAGTGACGACGGTATGGAATTTGGTTCCCATACGCTGAGCCACAAGCCGCTTACCAGCTTTGATGAAGCCGGCCTGCGTCATGAATTGCGTGATTCTAAGACCTACATCGAAAAAAAGACAGGCAAACCGTGTACCTTTATTGCTTTCCCGGAAGGGAAGTTTAACGATCAGGTCATGGAAGAAACGAAGGCTGCAGGCTATAAATACGCCTTTACCGTAGAAACGGGCCGTGATTTCCCTTGGGACGATCATTACGACCTCGATCGCGTAGCTATGTTTGAAGGGCCTATTAGCTTTGAACACTTCCGTTTCCGCTTGACCTTCAGCGCCTTCAGCGCCTTCCTTTGGAAGACACATAAATATTTGGAAAATATTGAAATGACAAAAGTCCTGGCGAAACACATTCCCCAGCCTTAATATCAAGAACACGAAAAACAGCCTTTCCCATACGCCTTGTTGGTGTATAGGAAAGGCTGTTTTGCTGCTTCCAGACTGTTATTTATATAACAATATAATATGTATTATTTATAAGCTTTCTGGTAAATTTCTACGACGTCTTCTTCAGAAAGGTCGATGCGGTCGCTCGTGAAGAGGAAGGCCATAGCCGTTTTGGCAATGTGAGCCATTTGTGGGAATTCATCCGGTGTAATGCCGTAGTCGGACATCTTCAGGTCGCCTACACCGCATTCGTTCTGCAGGTGTTTGAGGGCTGTAATGAAGTCCATCGGTTCCGTGGCGTCAGTCATGCCCAAAGCCTGGGCCAGGCGGACGAAGCGGCCGTCACAGACATGGTGTTCGATGAAATAGGTGAAGTATGCTTCACTGAGCATAATCAGCCCGGCGCCGTGAGGCAATTCCTGATGGAAGGAGCTCAGCGAGTGTTCCATGGAATGTTCACTTACAGTCGAGCAGACGACCATTTCAATGCCGCCGAGGTAGCTGGCGAAGGCTACTTTTTCACGGGCCTTGAGGTTCTTGCCATCTTTTACCGCTATGGGCAGGTAACGGGCAATGGCTTCAATAGCCGTGAGGGAAATCATTTCGCTCATGAGGCTGGCCTTGTTGGCAATGTAGCCTTCAATATTGTGGAAGAGAGCATCAAAGCCTTGCAGCGCCGTGAAGTGTGGCGGTACGCTGACCATCAGTTCCGGGTCGACAATTGCCAGGCGCGGGAAGAGCTGCGGTGCCTTGATCGGTGTCTTTTCTTTCGTTTCCGGGTTGGTAATAACGCCACCCATATCCGTTTCCGAGCCTGTGCCGGCAGTCGTCGTAATGGCGATGATCGGCAACGGTTCTTTGGCAATGGGCAGGCCTTTGCCCGTACCGTTGGTAATGTAATCCCAAACGTCACCACCATTGGCAGCTACGACAGCAATACCTTTAGAGGCATCGAGGACAGAACCGCCGCCTAAGGCAACGAGGAAGTCTGCGCCGCCTTCGCTGGCAGCATGACCACCGGCTGTGACTGTAGCGCGCAGAGGATTGGCTTCAATTTTATCAAAAAGGAACGTTTCTACACCGGCCTGATGCAGTTGTTCTTCCGTGCGGGCCAGATAGCCGTTGGCTTTTACGGATTTACCGTTAGAGACGATAATCATGGCTTTTTTGCCAGGCATAGCCTGAGCATGCAACTGGTTCAGCTGACCACAGCCAAAAAGAACGCGTGTTGGTACGTGCAGATTAAACATAATATCACCTTCGTGTCATAGTGTAGTAGTTTTTTTAGTCCCTCTCCAAGGACATTCTACAAAAGGAAGTTCTCAGACATATTATAACATAAAAACCACGCCAGTATAGAAACCAGCGTGGTTTTAGCGTGTAAAATTACTGTCTCTTTCGTACCTCTACCAGGCCGGTATGGCTTTTTATTTCGCGCATCGTGCGGTACAAGCCGGTAATATAAAGGGCTACGGCAATCCAGGCAAAGATGAAGGTGATCAGCATGGGCTGGGTGATCGTTTCACCTGTCAAAAGGCCGATGACCAAGGTCAGGCTGGGCGAGCAATACATGAGAATCCCAGAAACGGTAACGGGCACGCTTTTGACGCCTGCTGTAAAGAGCATCATCGGAATAGCCGTGACGACGCCTGTAGCCGGCAGGAGCAGCCATTGAAGACCATGGAAGACACCGATGGCTCCGACCCCTTCATATTCACTGAATAACATAAATGCCAAGGCCAGGGGCACCATGGAAAAGGATTCAATGAAGACGGAAACCTGGCTGTCCATGACGATCTTCTTTTTGAGGATACTGTACGAGGCCCAGGTCAGGCAGATAATAAAGGAAAGGTACGGTACCTGGCCGTAGAGGGCAAAGGCGATGAGTAAACCGGCAGCTGCCAGGGTAATGGATAATTTCTGTAAGCGGCTAATGCGTTCGCGAAAGATCAGGCCACCGAAGAAAATGACGACGATAGGATTGATAAAATAAGCCAGGCTGGCCTGGAGAATGTAGCCCCGCGTCGTAGCGTAAATGAAGGCGCCCCAGTTTAAGGTAACGAGGATACAGGCTCCGGCAATGTAAGGCCATTGGGCCCGTTGGTTGCGCAAATCCAGGAGATGGGGCAGGAGATGCTGCTTCAAAATGAGCAGGAAGCAGAAGATGGCAGCCCAGAAAATTCGGGAAGCCAGCGTGTAAAACGGAGATAAGTCACGCAATAAAATCCAGAAAGCCGGTAAAATCCCCCAGATGACCTGGCTGAGGAGAAAATAAATATAATAAATATTGATATGACGCATGCAGCCAACTCCTTTTTAGCGGCCCCTTAGGAGGCACTGTTATTTTTGATGAGTGTGCGCAAATAATCTTCTGCCTTGCTTACGGAAACCACGTCAATCCAGCCGAAAGACGAGGCAGAACGGCAGATATGGAAAATAAGCGTATGCTGGTCGATGAAATGGAGTACATCGGCCAATCGTTCGTCCGATCCGGCGACAGTCTGGTAGCCGGCCATGGCCTGATCCAGATAGACTGTCGTATCCCACCCTTCGCGGAAATAACTGTGAATAAAGAGGAAGAGGTCGAGTGTGCGCGCATCGACGTGGAAAAATGTTTTTTCACTTTCCCAGTCCAAAAAGGTAATCCGGTGCTTTTCTGCATCCCAGGAAATATCGCGCAAAGCCGGCCGGCCGTGATGCAGGCCCAGCTGGTGCAGGGACGACAAGGCAACCCCTGCCTGATAATACGCTTCCTCCGCTGTGGAATCGTGTTCCTTGACGATGCGCTGCAAAGGCTTGCCGCAGGCTTCCATGACGAAAAAATCATCTGTCAGAAGGACAATATGCGGCGCCAGAGGCAGGCGTTCATTGACCTCCATAATTTTGTAGACCTCGGTCAGGTACGCTGCGTGGGCACCCTGCTTGACGAGCTTGTTGCGGCCGTTTGAAATAAGCCGCTTAATGTAATACGTTTTCCCCTCTACAGAAAGAGGCAGGACCCGCTTTTTCGGATTATCCCGGATGGCCAGGCGCGCTGCCGTTTCTATTTGTGTGTTAATCATGAAACTTCTCACCTCAAGCTGAATATACTTTCTCTGTGTATCTCCTACAGATGCCATAGCACCTGTATAGATGTATTCAATTGTAGACCATCGCAGAAAACCTGTAAAGAAAAAAATACCTTTTTTAGCGTTTGTGAAAAGACCGTAAAATAGGCAAAATAGACTGGCACATCTGAAATAGGTATGGTAAAATAAAACACAAGAAGATTATTACTTAATAATAATTACAAACACTAGATGGGAGGAATATATATGGACCCTATTGATACCTTATTAAATCACCGTACAATCCGTGAATTTAAACAGACGCCGGTACCGCCGCAGCAGCTGGAAAAGCTCCTGAGCGTAGCGAAACGGACGGCGACCAGCACGGGGATGCAGACCTTTAGCATTATCCACATTACGTCCCCGGAATTGAAGGAACAAATTTCTGAAGTGTGTAAGCAGAAATACGTAGCCCGCATGCCGGAGCTCTTCATTTTCATCGCCGATGCGTATCGCAATTACCGCATTGCCCAGGCACAGGGCCTGGATAATGAAGCAGCCCGCGATAGCGACCGTTTCTTCCAGGGCTGGACTGACGCCTGCCTGGCTGCACAAAATATGGTCGATGCTGCAGAAATCAGCGGCTTTGGCACGGTATTCCTGGGCAGTATTTGGAACGACGCTCCGAAAATGATCGAACTCCTGCACCTGCCGGAACTGACCTTCCCCGTTGTCGGCGTCGGTTTGGGGATTGCCGACCAGGCACCGCAGCTCAAACCGCGTATGCCGAAGGAAGCCAATATTTTCGATAATTCCTATACCGTCTTTGACGATTACATGGCTCTCATGAAAGACTATGACGCCGAAATGGCCCAGTACTACGACCTGCGTGATGCCAACCGCCGCGTAGATTGCTTCACCCTCCAGGTTGTGAAGAAACTGCAAGGCGTCCTGCCGAACCGGCAGCACCTGATCCAGCAGGCCGAAGCCCAGGGCTTCCATTTCAATCCTAAAACGTAAGAAATACAAATTTGGCTGGCAATAAACCGGGGAATATAGCCCCATAAAACGAAGAAGAGCTGACGATTACGCAGCTCTTCTTTTTCTGACTAGGGAATTATTTCCTAATGCCTGGGCACTAGGGCTGTCGTTTCTGCAGCCGGCCTGGTGGACGAGGCACCGGTACTTTCTATGCCGGGGCAGCAGCGGGAAAAAACAAGAAGCCCTGCTATACAGGGCTTCTGCATTGCAGTTTATGGTTCCTTTGTTGGTTCTTCCCCTGTGTCTTCCGGTTCCGGACCATAGGTTTCAATCAGTTTTTTCCGGAACTGGTCGGCAATGGGGGTAAAGGTTTGGACTTTTTTCCAAATGATGTACATCTTCACTTCCAGCGGTGGCTCCAGCGGCCGGAAGACGAGGCCCGATTCCTCGCTGGTATTGGCCAGGTATTCGAAGGTGAGGAGACAGCCCAGGCCTTCGCGTACGCTGACGGCGCTGTTAAAGATTTGGTCGCCTGTACCGATGAAGCGGAGCTTGTGAGATTTATCGTTACTCCATGCGGGCAAGTCGCCTTTGATGCCCTGCGTAGAACAGATGAGATCGATATTAGACAAATCGGCCAGGGTAATGTGTTCCTTTTTGGCTAAGGGATGATCCTTGCGCATGACCAGGCCCCAGCGGTCTGTGCCAGGGAATGCGAGATATTTATATTTTGTAGAGTCCGGTGGTTCGACAATGACGGCAAAGTCCAGTAATCCTTTATCCAAGCGTTCTTCTAATTGCTCGGTATCCCCGTTGGAAACGTGGAAATGGAAGAGAGGGTACGTTTTGCGGAATTCCTTAATGGTCCGTGCCAGGTACTTGATAAGATATGACTCGGCGCAGCCAATCCGGATGTTACCCCCTCTTACGGTATCTAAGGATGCAAATTCATCTGTCGTCTTATCTACCATATTCAAAATATCTTCAGCCCGTTTGTGCAGGAGAGCCCCTGCTTCTGTCAAAGACAGGCCCGATTTGGTTCGCGTAAAGAGCGGACGTTCCAATTCATCTTCCAGTTCTTTCATTTGCTTGGAGAGGGCAGACTGGGATACGTGCAGGTTTTTGGCCGCACGAGTCATGTTGCCTTCTTTGGCAATTTCTACGAAATACCGTAAGACTCTGATTTCCATTGTACTACACCTCCCCTCTGTGTATGCGTATTGCGTATAGTTATCTCATTCTTAGTATAACTCATTTCTATTTTATCTTCAAGTAATTGATACAAATTAATAATATATATTTGATATAAGAGAAAATGTTTTGTGGTATTATATAATAAGAAGACATTAGAAAATAGCAAGGAGGAATAACGTATGACACAGTTTGATCTTTCAACGCATACGGTGCAGCTCAACAGCGGCTACGCCATGCCGACGCATGGTATCGGTGCCTACAATCTTTTGGGAAGTACCTGCATTCAGTCCCTGCACGCCGCCTTAGACCTGGGCGTCCGCCTCATTGATACGGCTAATCTGTACCGTAACGAACGGGAAGTGGGCCAGGCCGTGCGCACGTCGTCTGTGCCAAGAGAAGAGATTTTCGTAGCGACGAAGCTCTATCCGAACCAATATGCAGATCCTGAAGCGGCAATTGCTGAAGCATTAGAAAAATTAGACATAGGCTATATCGACCTTATGCTTTTACATCACCCGGGCAGGGATGACGTGAAAGCATACAAGGCCATGGAACGTGCCGTCACCAAGGGCCACATCCGTTCTTTAGGGATTTCCTGCTTCTACATTCAGGAACTGCAAGACTTCCTGCCACGGGTGGACACCGTCCCGGCTCTTGTCCAAAACGAAATCCATCCGTATTATCAGGACACAGACGTCGTACAGTACATCCAAGGCCTGGGACTTGGCATTACTGTAGAAGGCTGGTATCCGTTAGGCGGCAGAGGCCATCAGGGAGAGCTCCTGAGCGATCCTGTCCTTACGGCCATTGCGGCGGCCCATGGGAAATCCGTTGCCCAGGTCATTTTGCGCTGGCTATTGCAGCGTCACATCGTCGTTATTCCCGGCTCCAGCAACCCGGCCCATATCCTGGCCAATACACAGCTTTACGACTTTTCCCTGACTGACGGGGAAATGGCTCAGATTGCCAAGCTTGACCGGCGGGAAAAACACGATTGGTATTGAGGAGAGGATGTACATGCAGATACTCATTATTAGCGGCAGTCCCAGACGGCAGGGGAATTCGGACCTCTTATGCGATGAATTTGCCCGCGGTGCCCGGGAAAAGGGACACAGCGTAGAAAAAATCAATCTTCAGGAAAAGGAGATCCGCTCTTGTCTCGCCTGTTACGCCTGTTTTCAGACAGGCGCATGTGTGCAGTCTGACGACATGGCAGACGTATTGGCGAAAATCTGCGCGGCGCAGGTATTGGTCCTGGCGTCGCCTACGTATTTCCTCACCATGAGCGGCCAACTGAAGGTCATGATCGACCGCCTGTTGCCCAAATGGCAGGACCTGGGCGGCAAGGACGTGTATATCATCGTCACAGGTCATGACGGCAAAAGCGGTCTCCTCCGTGTAGGCGATGATCTGGCTGCCATTTGGACCAGCCTCGGCGCCCATGTACGCCAGATTATCTACGGCGACCATGTCTGGAAAAAGGGAGAAGTCCTGGGTACACCGGCCATGGAGGAAGCCTACGCAGCAGGGCAGTGTGTCGGTCATACACCGTAGGATGGCAGAAAAAATCTTCTGTAATGCGGTCTTGTCTTTTCAGACAGGGCCGCTTTTTTAGTGAAATTTGTGATATAATAATGATAATAAATAATCGTTATTTATGACGAATGGTATTACCTAAGAAAGCAGGTCCCACTATGGCCGATAGAAAAGAAATACACGAATTTGCTGTAACGTGGCAGGAAAAATTTATAAATGAGGACAGCAGCTTTTGGGAACTCAGCAGTGCCATTTTTAGTGACGCGTGCCTTGCGTTTGGCTTTGCCGACGCCGGGCGCATTGTCGTAGCGCAGGGGCAACCCTTGGCTGCGGTAGACCGGGAGGCTTTGCGTAAGAGCCTGGCTGCCGTAACTGATGTGACACTCATCGGTACAGCCATTTATTCCTTATGGAGTGCCTGGACTCGTGATGAAAAGACCCTTATGGCCCGGCAAAACCGGGAGTGGCTGGCCTTGGCACTGGAACGGCTGGCTGCCTTGACAACAGAACCTGTATACCGCTTTCAAGGCCGTTTGAGCCGCATGCGCCTCGTTTCCAATACGATGTCCTACGGTCCTATGCCGGAGCCCTTCGAAGAAATTGAGCAGCATGTGACAGTCAATGCCAAGGGCCGGGTCTGGCTGACAGGCTATGCCTTTGGTAACGGACGGGAGTTAAATCAAAAGGTGCGCCGCCAGAACTACACCATTGAAAACGAGGCCCTGCAGATTTTGTTTGAAACGTTGATGGACCATTTTTCCCAGGCTGATCCCTCACAGACGGATACGGTTCTCGATGTGGGCACGTGGGTGCTGGAACTGACCAATACGGCAGGGGAAACGTATATCTTTCAAGGCCCCCTCTGTGTGGATCAGGCTGAAGACCAGCGAAATTTGTCGAACCTTTTACGAGAAGCCCTGCACGACAACACGCTCTTTGCCTTTGATGGCGAATGCGAAGCCGATGAAATCGAACGGATTACACTAGAGTACAACCGCCACTCGAAGATTGACGTATCCCATCAGATAGCGGACGAGCTGGGCGACTACGTCTACTGGGATTATGCCGAACGGCTGATCATCGACCGGGAAAAGGAAAAAATCGAACACGTGCGGCAAATTGCACGGAACTGTAAAGTAACGAGTACCTATGAAATTGAAGGCGGTGTGCCGGCGCTGTTGGATAGCTTCGATGCGTCTTATCTCTTTGCCCACACGCAGGGAAACCCGTCTGATGTCGTGCCTATGCCATATGAACAGAAAGAGTACAGCATTACGATTGTCTACAAGCGTCGTTCGCCTGTCGTGCACAAAGGTTCCTTTGACAAGCTCGGTTTGCCACAGGATTTTCCTGACTTTGCATCGGTCCTACTGGATTTCCTCCAATTCTACAGCCGTCAGGAAATGCTTTCACCATGGACGTATAACCGGCCACGGCGCCGCCAATGTGAATACATCTATTGCAGTGTCGTCTTTAACGAAAATGGCCCGAGCTACTATTACCTGACCGATGACGATACCATCGATATTGGTGAAGAAGTCGTCGTCCCGACGGGACAGGATAATCATGAGGCAGTCGTTACGGTCGTAGATATTGAATATTTTCGCAAGGACAATGCACCGTATCCCTTTCAGAATACGAAGTGGATCTTGCGGCGCTGTCTTGATGACGACCCTGTCCTGCACCCTGACACGTAAAGGTACGTAAGGTACTTTTAAGTACGTACTGGACATTCTGCTATATTTCGTATATTATAGATACGAACGAAAAAGAAGACAAAAAAGGGGGGATATTTGCTATGGAACCATTTGAAGCAAAAAAGTATGAAGTCTTTGATCTTTTTAAAAACCAGTGGGCTCTGGCTACAGCTGGCTCGTTAGAATCCCATGACGGCTGCACCATCGGCTGGGGCAGCTTGGGCACAATTTGGACGCGGCCCGGCAAGAGTGGCGCTATCGTTACGGTCTATCTCCATCCGGCCCGTTATACGACGGAATTTTTAAAACAGAACGGCTCCTTTACGGTCAGCTTTTTCGATCCGTCCTATAAGAAAGCCCTGGGCTATATGGGCTCCCATACAGGGCGCAACGAAGAAAAAGATGTCAACGCCGGCCTTACACCTGTAGCTATGGGCGACAGCGTAGGCTACAAGGAAGCTAACCTGACCTTCCTCTGCCGCAAAATTTATCAGCATCAGTTTACCAAAGAAGATATTGCCCAGGACGTACAGGATTACTATAAGGAAAACCCGAAAGCCTATCCTGTCAACGCGAAAGGCGAATGGGAACCGCACTGGATGTTTATCGGTGAAATCCTCGGTGTAGAAGACAAACGCTAACCCTCTGACCTGTTTCTGACGGGCCTCTTAGGATACAACCTAAGGGGTCCGTTTTTTTGATTTTCTTGTACTGCACATCCCTTCTTGTTATAATTAAGGGAGATTAGAGGAGGTGCCCTATGAACAAAGAAGAAATCTACGCCTGGCTCACAGAGCAGGACGTAACCTACGAAGTGACAGAGCATCAGGCCGTGTTTAATATGGAAGAATTGAAAGCGGTCCCTTTGCCTTATCCCGAATGGGACGCGAAAAATCTCTTCGTCCGCGACGACAAGAAACGCAACTATTATCTCCTCACCGTAAAAGGGGAGAAGAAGGTCGACTTGAAGACTTTCCGCAAGGAAAACGGACTGCGCGCCTTGTCCTTTGCCTCGGCTGACGACCTCCAGGCGTACTTAGGCCTCACGCCGGGTGCCGTCACACCCTTAGGACTTCTTCATGATGCAGACCATGCGGTTCAGTTTTACCTGGACGAAGATTTTCTGGGGCACAAGATCGGCGTCCACCCAAATGACAATACGGCCACGGTCTGGCTGGCGGCAGGTGACCTCGTGCGCCTGTTACAGGATTTTGGCACAGACGTGCATATCGTATCCATAGGAGGAAACCATGCAGATTGAACAATACGTCATGGCCTACGGCATCGAACAGGACCGCATGCGGGCCATTCTGCCGGCCGGCTTTACATCCCTGCGCCCTGTCGTGCGCTTCAACGCCGAAGTCCGCGATGACAGCAAAGGCTACATCGAATTCAATACAGCCGTCGAAAAGGACGGCAAACGGGGCTGGCTGAACATCGGCTACTGGGACAATGTGCCCTTTACGCGGCACGGCAAGACCGTCACCTTCACGACGGATTTCCTAGATCTTTCCTTTACGGCCGTCGGCGTAGCCGGTTCGTGTCCGGCCGAAAAGGATAACGACGGCTGCTTTTTCTTAGGCGAAACACCGGAGCTGCGGCCTGCCGAAACGATTACAGCCAATAAGGAATTTTGCGACTGCTCCTTTGCCTGGCATTTCACAGACCACGATGCCCATGGCGAAAGCATCGGCAAAACTCTGCCGGCTATTCCGGAAGCACCAGCACACACCTACAGCCATGCGCCGTTTACGCCCGCCGAGGCCGCCCACATTCCGTGCCGCCAGGTCCTGGGGACGTACGTCGTGCGCTTTACCAGATAGGAGACGTCATTCCCATGAAACTTACCATGTTAGGGACCGGCAACGCCCTGGTCACGCAATGCTATAATACATGCTTTGTCTTGGAGGATGATGCGAACCACTGCATCCTCGTCGACGGTGGCGGCAACGGCGTCCTGCGCCAGCTCCGCGCTGCCGGCTACGACTGGATGGCTATGCGCGACATCATCGTCACGCACCGCCATATCGATCACCTCTTGGGCATCGTCTGGATGATGCGCATGATCTGCCAGTATATGAAAAGTGGCCAATATACCGGTGAAGCCCGCATTTACGGCCACGACGAAGTCATTGTGCTTCTCCAGGACTTGGCCCAAAAGCTGCTCCAGCCGCAGGAAGTCCATTTTATCGGCGAACGCCTCCACCTCATTACCGTCCACGACGGGGAAACGAAGACCCTGGCCGGCCATGCCGTGACCTTCTTCGATATTCAGTCCACCAAGGCCAAGCAGTACGGCTTTGCCCTGGACCTCACAGCTGGGAAACGCCTCGTCTGCTGCGGCGATGAACCGTACAATCCGTGCGAAGAACGCTATGCCAAAGGCTGCACGTGGCTCTTGCACGAAGCCTTCTGCCTCTACGGCGAGGCTGACATGTTCCATCCCTATGAAAAACACCACTCCACCGTCAAGGACGCCTGTGAGCTGGCAGCCTCCCTCGGCGCGGCCAACGTCATTCTCTACCATACGGAAGACAGCCACCTGCAGGAACGCAAGGCCCTCTATACGGCTGAAGGGAAACAGTATTACACGGGCCACCTCTATGTGCCCGATGATTTAGAAACCATACAGCTTGACTAAGACAGAGCACGTGGCTCTGATCCAATACAAAAGGAGATGATACCATGCCGTTTTCTATTGTGGCAGGAGACATTACAGAATTGTCTGTCGACGCCATTGTCAACGCGGCCAACTCCCAGCTGGCCATGGGCGGCGGCGTATGCGGCGCTATATTCCACAAGGCAGGTCCTTTGGAATTGCAGCATGCCTGTGATTCTATGGCACCAGTACAGACAGGGGATGCCGTCATTACGCCGGGGTTTGCCTTGCCGGCCAAGTACATTATTCACACTGTCGGCCCGGTCTATAGCCCCGGCCAGGCAGCACAATGCGCCCAGCTCCTGCGTTCGGCCTATTTGTCAGCTCTGGATCTGGCTTGGGAAAATAAGTGCCAAAGTATTGCCTTTCCCCTCATTTCCAGCGGCATCTTCGGCTATCCTAAGGCAGAAGCCCTGGACATTGCCGTCACGGCCATCCGGGATTTCCTCAAAGACCATGACGACCTGGACGTGCAGCTCGTCATGTACGACCGTACAGCCTACACCGTACGGGAAGAACTGCTCGAACCGGTCCAGCGCTACGTCGCCGGCTATTATGAAGGAACGGACAAAATCTCTTACGAGGCAGACGTGCTTTATGATCTGATTCCCCCGCACGAAGCAGACGCAGAAGAAATCGCCCAGGCACCTCGGGTATCGTATCGCCGCAAACCGGCAAAGCCCCGCTTAGGCGACTTGGAACATATGATTTCCGACCTCGATGAACCCTTCAACACGACCCTACTGCGCCTCATCGACGCCAAAGGCATGACCGATGCAGAAGTATACAAGCGGGCCAACATCGACAGGCGTCTCTTCTCCAAAATCCGCACGGGCAAGGGCTATTTGCCGAGCAAGCGCACCATCCTGGCTCTGGCCATTGCCTTAGAGCTGAACCTCGATGAAACAGATGACCTCTTGGCCCGGGCAGGCTACACCCTCTCGCGGAGCCAGAAATTCGACGTCATCGTCCAGTATTTTATCTCCACGGGCTACTACGATATTTACGATATCAACAAGGTCCTGTTCTACTACGACCAGCCCCTCCTCGGCGCCAGCTGAGCAATGTCGCTTTGAAGGCGACCACAAGACCTCCCTTTTGGCGTATCCTGTAAGTAACAAGAAACAAGGATACATCAAAAAGGAGGTCTTTTTTATGAAAAAGAATTTGACAGAACTCGTATTTATCCTCGATCGCAGCGGCTCCATGGCAGGTCTGGAATCAGACACCTTAGGTGGCTACAATGGCTTTCTCCAGAAACAAAAAGCCTTAGACGGCGAATGCACGTTGACGACGGTTCTCTTCGATAACGACTACGAAGTGCTCCACGACCGCATCAATCTCCAAGCCGTCGCCCCGCTTACGGACAAAGACTATTACGTTCGCGGCTGCACAGCCCTCCTTGACGCTATGGGTAAAACCATCCGCAAAATCAGCCAGGTCCAGGAAATGACCGCCCCGGATTACCGCGCTGAAAAGGTCCTCTTCGTCATCATCACCGACGGCCTGGAAAACGCCAGCCGCGAATTCACGACGAAACAAGTAAAACACATGATTGAAGCCCAGAAAAAACAAGGCTGGGAATTTATCTTCCTCGGCGCCAACATGGACGCCGTAGAAACAGCCAGCCAATACGGCATCGACGCTGACCGCGCCGTAGATTATCTGGCCGACGAAGCAGGCACAGACCTCAACTTTGAAGTCATGAACGACGTCGTCACGGCTATGCGTTACGCCGATGCCGATGCAGACTACTGCCTCAGCGAAGCCGTAGACAGCAAACTGGACCGCATCCGCCAGGACGCTAAAAAAAGAAGCCGGAAAGTACGGCACACAAGTCATAAGTAAGTGATCACAAAAGGCCAGGCACCGAGTAGCCTGGCCTTTACTAGCAAGTGACTCACGACAATTTGTTTTTAATAGGACAACCGTTTGTCTGCTTCCTTTGCTAAACTATTAAAAAAGCGAAAAGGAGTGCATGTGTATGTTAGTAACAACTATCTGGATCATCAAGGTCATCATCATCGTGGCCGTCATTTCCTTTATTGCCGTTTTTGCTTTGCATATTCAATCACCGGCATTCGTCATGATTACTCTCTTCTTTGCAAGCATGTTGGGCGCAATCGTCAATTGCCTGACCATCGCCGTTCGCTATCCACTGGTCACCATTCCCTATGTCATCGCCAATATCTTTGCCTACCCAAGCAACCTGGGCTTTGTCATCTGCCTCGTCGTCTACGTGCTGGTCCTCAAAAACGTTGTCACCCGCGACTACCACCGCGACATCATTGCCTGCTTAGAAGAAGCGGTCCGGGAAGACATCGAAATCATCGGTGACGGCAGCCTGGTCAAAACGTATCTGGAAGCCCGCGCAGCCATGCACTCTTTCATGACCATCGACCGGATTATCTGCAACTCCTGGGACTGCGCTAGAGAAGAAAAACAATTTGTCGCCAGAGAATATGCTAAAGGCAACTTGGAAAAACGGATTGTCGATGGTAAGGTGTGCTACTGCCGTCCCCTCGCAAAGAAACAATTGAAATATTGGGGGCAGATATAGAAGATTGGCAAGGTCGGTGAAAGGCACCTGCATCATGAGAAATGCTTTTTAGATACAGAATCAACTAAAAAATCTAAGGTGTGGCAGAAGTCAGACGTTTGCCAACAAAGGAGGAAAAGATGGAATACGATACAACAGATGTAGAAACGAAAGAAGGCAAGCCTGCGTTAAAAGACGGCCATGGTCCCGCATTTAAACGCACGTACAAGGCGTTACTTAGCTTCTTCCACGAAGATGTGGACTTTTACAAGAAAAAAAGGCAACACATCATCAAGGTGATGCAAGCGTCCCTGAAAGAAATACGGATGAATCTTGGCATAAGCGAAGCCGATTTTACCAATTTCGCAGGCATAGCCAGGGAAACCCTGGCTGATTGGGAAGAGGGCCGTACGGAAATGAGTGATTCACAATATATTGCCGTGTGTGGCCTTTTTGATCAAGCCGTAAAAGAAGCAGACTATGGGCTGGAGCGCTTGAAAAAGGAAATCTTGCCCATCTTATGTAGTCATGACAGCAATCAGCCGGCCTGGTTTTCGTACCTGGAAGATCAGTCGTTTCTTACGGACTGGTTTCTTTGTTTCCCCAATGACCGGAATTTGGTCACGAAGGTACTCTGCGATTGGGGCAGCGAAGCTCTTTACAAAGCCTATGTGACAGATCGTTACCAGGCATTCATCAGCACTTTAAAGGAAGAAAATATTAAATCCTTATTGGGATATAATCACAATGATGCAGCTGAAACAAAAAAGTTTATCCTGGAAAACCTGGGGCTTTATCCGGACAATCTCACGATAAAGAATCAGTATGATCGGGCAGTCACTAAAGGGCATTTAATTTTTTTAGATGAGGCCGTCCTGTCTAAGCCATACCTGTTTATGAGCGCCTATGACGAAGCATCCGGAGCGATGGAAAAATCCCCCATCCTAAAGGCCATGGAAGACCGGAAAAATAAGTTTATCGTGCCGGACATTGTCCTGAACCAGCTAGCCCGGCCTCTTGCTTCCCGCAGCGCAGGAGAAATGTACAAGCGCTTGGAAAAAATAAAAGAAACGGGCAAAGAAAACGAACCGGCCCTTTGGCATGCCGTAGTCAATATGCAGAACCTGCAAAATGACCTGGCCTGCCATACGTTGAAGTATGCACAAGACATACTAAGCGAACCTTCCAAGCGCGCGTTCCATGCTATGCGTGAAAAGGCAAAAGAAAAGCAAGGGGATTTCCTTGAAACGTTCGGCGCAGCATTCGACTCCTTTTTCACTGAGGAAAATAAAGACATGGCCCAGCGTGAGGAAGAGCTCCTTGAATCCGTTGATAACATAAGCAGCGAATACGAGCAGCAAGAAATCCCGATTGCGTTTGCAGCTGTACTAGTCCGAAATAGAATAGAAGAAAGAAGCATGGCCCATTCTCTTGTTCCTGGCAAGGCTGGCGACAGAAGGATTAACCTTGCGGATATAGAGGCAGAAAGGGCGGCAAGTGCGGCAAGAACATTTGCGGATCCCATAGGCATCTTTGACCTGGAACAGGACCTTTTGCATAGAACACCTGAAGCATCCGTAACGGATGTATGCAAGGAGCTTTTTACGAGATTCAGACAAAGAAGCCGTATCGCATTCGTCACAACCGATGAAGCACGGGCAAAAGAAATCTTTGCCTTAAATGAGCAAGAAGGCTTTCCTATCATGGTATATATGTACAAGGAAACGTGGCGCAAAGAACCTGATGACACGGGAAATCATTGGGAAAAAGATGTAAGATTAGAAGGATGGGTTCCCTTTCACGAAGCAGACCTGAAATAGGAGAAAAGCCTGACGGTCGTACCAGCACACAGAAAATGTGCGGGCACGGCCGTTTTTCTCACTACTTATTTGTAACGATACAATATGATATAATGAAAGGGACAAAACGCGTAGTAGCCTGTCATACCGGCAACAGTGGATCTGGCTGACACAGGTGACCCGGATCAAAAAGGACGGATCGATGATGAAATTTTTATGGTTTGGAAAGACAGAGAAAAAGATAGAGCCTTCCCCTTTAGAAGACCTGCAAAGCCGGCTCCAAGCGACGACCAATGAGATGAATGACCTCATTGATGTATTACGCGATATCCTGCTGTTGCGGAACGACTGGAAACGGTTTATCGTCTATAATCTCCTGGCGGGAATCATTAGAGGCGTCGGCGCAGCCCTCGGCTCCACGCTGATATTCGCCATTATTCTCTATATCGTTACCCAGGTCATCGACCTCGACCTGCCGCTCATCAGCGAATGGCTTTCTGACCTTATCACGATGGTAGAACAAAAACGTGGCATCGTCCGATAACATAAAGGCCAACAGCCTGAACTGCACACCAGGTATGTGTAGCTCAGGCTGCTTTTTTCGTTGCCGGAAACGATGCGGCATATAGGAAAATGCGATGGGATGCGGACGCTACTGTATGCTACAATACAATCAACAGGTGAAAAGAGCGTAGCAGCAACCGTAGCATAAAATTAGCTGGCATAACTGACAGAGCATGAAAGGGACGGATGTATATGATCCACATCAAGGAGTACTTTGAAGCACGTGAGCAAGGAAATATTGCCAAGGTTCACATTGTTTCCAAACCGATTATCCCGCTGCGGATGTTGCAGCTAGAGACTGTTGCCGAATATTATGTTAGAGAACCAGAATACCTATATATCCAAGACAAAGACGAACTCATGTGTGAAGTAATTTTTCAGTGCGTTTTGTATTATCCAAACTGCGCAGAAATAGCATGGAGTGTCTATGCTGATGACAGAGAAGGAAAAAATATCGAACAGGTGATTATCCGTCATTCTGTATGGAATAAAGAAAAGGAGATACAAAAAATCAAGGGAAATTCTCACGAAAACCGTGAAAAAATAGCCATGCTTCCGGATATTAGCACCTATACGCACCGTTGCAACGTAAAGGAAGCAAGCTGCGTTGTTGCCAGCCTGGCAAAGCTCGATGCCTGTTTTTCTAATGGTATTGCCTTAACTGACAACACCGCTGAAATTGAAGCATGGAGTGATGTAGAGCTGCAACGCCGCTTAAGCTGGGGAACTGTCCGTTCTGTTTGGAATCAACGCAAACGCTGGGAGGGGATGGCGCAGCTAAAAATATTTTTGGCTGCCTTAGAAGAGCTGGTAGACCGTTCAAGCTTTGTCACAGCCGATTCGATTGAATTAGATTTTATGTTTCCTATGGCCGCTTATGTAAAACACACATTTCCCTACGCAGAAAACCTAGAAAAAGAATAGCCATTCTGAATGGTCATACAGCACCTATCAATTGCAGGTGACACAGGGAAATAGGTGATTTTTGTTCCCTTGGCGCTGGTACAAAAAATCAGTTAATACAAAAGACCCGGACTGCACAGCTCTCCTGTGTGGCCCGGGCCGTTTTTTAGTCTAAATTTTATTTACATAGTTTTCCGATAGGTAATGGCTCTCCCCACGCCATAGCGTTCGATTTCACCTGTCCGTACGAGCTCGCGCAGGGCGCCTTCTACGGTGCTGAGGCTGAGGGCGGGGCACATTTCCATAATGTCCCGCTTTTTGAAATCGCCTTGGCGCTGGGCGACGGCGCTGCGGATCGTTTCGATGGCCGGAAGTTTTTCGCCCATAGTGGCGCAGCGGGCGTTGAGGTCTTCGTAGGCGGAAAGGAGCGTATGGAGCATGTATTTTACATAAGGCGTCGTGTCATTCGTGCCTTCGTGCCAGCCTTGCTGGGCCTGGCGCAGGGCCGCGTCGTGTTCTGCCTGCGTTTGCCGGAGCTTTTCCTCCAGAGAAATGTATTTGCCTACACAGAAGTCCTGATCCCAGAGCAGACGGGAAAGCAAGAGACGGCTTACGCGGCCGTTGCCATCATCAAAGGGATGGATGGAAAGAAAATCGCAGAGAAAGGCACTGATGGCGACGAGCGGATTGACCTGGCCGTGTACTGCCGTGTAGGCTGCGCACAAATCATCTAATGCTTTTGGCGTTTCGTAAGGCGTAACGGGGAGGAAAATCTCTGCGCCTGCCGTATCTGTAATGGCATGCAGCCCCGTTTTCGTCAGTCCGGCGACGGGATTGTGCGTGTAGCTATAGAGAGCCTTATGGAGGTTTACTATGTATTTTTTAGAAATACGCCAGCCAGGCAGGTCCTGCGTCATCAGCGGGATAACGGCGTAGTAGCCCATCAATTCCCGTTCATCCAGATTGCGTGGCTCTATTTGTCCGGTAACCAAATGGAGAACCCGGCTGTTTGACGTCGTCAGCCCTGCCAGAGACTCTGACGCTACGGTGCTTTGTAAACGTGCCGGTGGTACGAGCTTTTCCAAGGCATCGCCATGGTGCTGGACATAGAGCTCAGTCTTGCCTGCTTCCTTATAAATAGCGGCCACATAGGCCAACACCTCGTTATCCCAGGTTTGAGAAATGAGGCTGGTATCGGTTATCGTATGCATCCGTGATCACTCCTTATGCCTTAAAAGATACCATAAATTAAGGGAGAAAACAAGGGACAGATTATTTATAATAATAAAATCCTGGCCGTTTCGCGCGCCTCTGGCTCTCAGAAACAATCCGTCTGCCCGGACAGCCCTTTGTCTGTCTGCCTTGTTATACTATAAAGGATGAGCTGCAGGGCCTGTCTGAACGTGATATGTTGTTGCTAAGTGCAAGACAATACGCTATAGTTAGTAATATAGATGGGATTTGTCGTGGAAAAGGATGGTGCAGTAAAAGAGATGGGAATTGGCAGACGCGTAGAGGAAAATGAAGCAACGAAAGGAGCTGTAAAGCCTGCAAAAGAGGGGATCGTCTTTGTACCGGAAACGCCGAAGTATACTATGGACGATCTGATTCTGCCTGCGCGTGTGCGCGAGCAGATCCTCGATATTGCCGCTTATGCCGCCAATAGCAAGCATGTCTTTGAAGACTGGGGCCTGGCCAAGACCCATCCCTATTCAAAGCGCTTGGGCATCAACCTCTACGGTCCGTCGGGGACGGGCAAGACCATGGCGGCCCATGCCATTGCCAGCTACCTCCGGCGGCCTATTCTGATCGTGAACTACGCCGACATCGAGTCGAAATACGTGGGCGAAACGCCTAAAAACATTCGCAAGGCTTTTACTGCTGCCAAGGAAACGGGGAGCATCCTCTTCTTTGACGAAGCCGATGCCATTCTCAGCCGGCGTGTGACGGACATGACCAGCGCCACCGATGTAAGCGTCAACCAGACGCGCTCGGTTTTGCTCATGCTCCTCAATGAGTACGAGGACTTTATTCTCTTTGCGACCAATTTCATCGAAAATTTTGATCCGGCCTTTATGCGCCGCATTTCTCTGCACATCAAATTTGAACTGCCTGACTACGACTGCCGCTTCCGCCTCTGGCAGCGCTATATTCCCAAAGAAATGCCTAACGACCTGGACTGCGCGTATTTGGCCGGCCAATACGCAGCGCTTACCGGCAGTGATATTGCCAACGCCGTCCTCCTGGCGGCCTTCAAGGCAGCCAGGCACGGTGACAGCCTGGTTTCCCAGGCCTACGTAGAGGAAATGCTCGGCCATATCCGGGACGGTAAGGCAGCCAACGCGGGACAGGCCGTGACGACAGAAAAACGCGTCGTCTCAGAAGCGTATGTACGGCAGCAAATGCAGCCAGAAGATAAGCAAACTCATTAGAAAGGAAGTGTACGTTCTATGATTCCTGCATTAGTAGGTCTCGGTATTTTAATCGGCAGTGTTCTCGTCGTAGCCAACTGGAAGGGCATCCTCGATTGGCTGACAGATTTCATCCCCAAGCTCAAGAGCGCCTGGGCCAAGGTCAAGCCCAACGTGCCCTATGCAGCCGTCATCGTCGGCGACCTCATCGTCGAAGGGGTCAGCCGCATGGCGGGTATCATGCACCGCATGTACTATAAGGAAGACGGCAAATGGATCGAAGAAACGACGACCCGCAAGGTAGACGCCAGCGAAGTGCCGGCCCATATCCGTTGTAAATTTGAAAACCAGGAAGCCGATATTACGAAGGACATGGAAGATACATTGCAATTGACCGTCTGAGGCCAGAAAGGAGATTGCCATGAGCGAAGAAAAGATGATTGACCGCTTCAGCCGTTTTATTGAAGAGTTGACGGCACCGTTTTTTGAAAAATCCCTGGACCAGATTGCCCGGGCGTGCGAGGAAAAGATTGACCAGATCATTATCAAGGAAGAACTGGAACAAGGCTATACCTACGCCGGTGGCGAATTTGCCATTTCCGGATACGATAAAGGCCATTTCTATTTGACGCTGGACCTCTTCTTTAAGGATCAGGAAGACCAGTGGATCGCCGTTAAGGCCCAAAGCACGCCGCGGGAACGGGGTGTCCTCCGGCCTGATGCGGCCGCTGAGCTGGAGCAGAAGGGCCGTGTCATTTACGCTATAGATGAACCGCAATTCAATAAGGACGGGAGCATCCATGTTTCCATGTAAGCGGTGTGGCGTCTGGGGTTTGCAGCAGACAGAAGAATTGTTTAGGGAAGGGAAGTGAGCCGTTTATGTCGTACATCCTCTTTATCATCGTCGCCATTATCGCCTTGCTCGTCCTGTTCCTGGCCCTTTCCATCGCTGGTACGCTGGTCATGGTCGTCTTGGGCACAGCCCTTTTGATCGTACAAATCGTCTACAATTTCCTGCTCATCCTTTTGCGGCATGCCATGCTGATCGTTGGCTTTGGCGCCCTCTTTTACGCCGCCATGCCCAACCGCGCTGCCATGGCCGGCGTCGTCGTCTTTGCCGTCGTCCTGCTTAGCTGGACCGTACGGAATGATGCCAAGAAAGCAGTCATCCGGCATCTGCAAGAGGACATTCAAAAGACCGGCGTCATCCCTGCTGACGATGACAGTCTGTTCGCCTTCGTCAAGCGGGACGGCTTTCGCAAAATTGATATCTGGGCCTTGAGACACTGGGGGCCTGGCGATATAAAAGCCTACCTTATTGACGAATGTACTGCGAGCCGCCTCAAAATCACCGGCGCCGACAGAGAGTACTACTTCGTCAGCCCCCAGACCATCCGGGAGCAATGGCCTGCTCTAAAAGAAAAAGACGCTATCCCGCAAAACTGGTTCCATCCGGACATGAGCAGCAAAGGATTTGCCAGCATCATCGTGGCCATCGAAGAAGCGTGTCCCGACGTGACGCTGGAAGACAGCTTCCAAGGCGTCAGCAACCCCTTGGAACCGGCCTTTCTCCTGCGCAAGGATCTCGTCCCAGCTCATACCTGCGAGAGCTGCCAAAAAATCTTCCTAAAACTGGAAACGCTGAAAGAGCACCACTATTGCCACACGTGCCGTCAATGGCTGGAAGACCACACGTGCGACCTGTGCGGCAAGCTTTTTACTAACGAGTTGAATCATCACGGCAGCCGTACGTTCTGTAATCCGTGCCTGGCCATTATCAAAGACGCAGAAGAAAAACAAACGACCGTACGCCGCGTCGTAGACGAAGAAGACGTGCCATTAGCTGTACGCAGACGATTGGAATGATACATCCCTAATACCTACCTATACTTGGAGGAGGCATATATGTTATAGGAAGAAATGCTACACCATACACAAGGTTCATAACACAAAGGCTTGAAAAAAGCTGGAACTATAGATATACTATACGTAGTGGTGTGCCAGAAAACGCCAAAACAGCGCCGGCCCGCATAAACACTGGCTTCGTGAGCGCTTTCTTAACAAATTAAAGTGCTGTCATGACAGCACTTTCCATCAGCGCCGATAATGGCCTTTTGAACCGCATGAGAATGCGGGTTCCAGGAGATAGGGTTTCTAAACATCATCCCCGCGAGGGGACGGAAACGACAAATTACTAGAAAATTCTTTCAGCATATCGCTCAGCAGTTTCTAAACATCATCCCCGCGAGGGGACGGAAACACATCCTCTATATAGTCCCCTTTGTGTAAAAAATAGGTAGTAGTTTCTAAACATCATCCCCGCGAGGGGACGGAAACTGAATTTAAAGCGGTTGACATTAGGCTTGCTGTTTGTTGAGTGTTTCTAAACATCATCCCCGCGAGGGGACGGAAACGGCCTTTATTATCAGTGTATGATTATATTTTTAAAAGGTTAAAGGTTTCTAAACATCATCCCCGCGAGGGGACGGAAACCTGGCAACCTGCCTACCGATGAGACAAGCCATTTTAGGTTTCTAAACATCATCCCCGCGAGGGGACGGAAACACACGCTCCATTTTTTTGCTAAAGTCCTTATTATGATAGCAACGGTTTCTAAACATCATCCCCGCGAGGGGACGGAAACCCTTTACGTCGTTATCATCGATAGGCTCTCCGTCTTTCGTCCAAGTTTCTAAACATCATCCCCGCGAGGGGACGGAAACTCAAGAGATGTACATAACTGAGTCTTACGTTTTCTACTACGAGTTTCTAAACATCATCCCCGCGAGGGGACGGAAACTTTACCCTTGCTGTCAAGTACATATTCACCACTTTTTTTATCTTGTTTCTAAACATCATCCCCGCGAGGGGACGGAAACGTATTATAATGGCAGACGTAACACAACTCGCTCCCGATGTGTTTCTAAACATCATCCCCGCGAGGGGACGGAAACTAGAGCCGCATTTGGCTATTGCCGATAGCAGATACCGTTGTTTCTAAACATCATCCCCGCGAGGGGACGGAAACGTACTGTAGGTCCGGCCACTATCGCGCGAGACAAAGACGTCAGTTTCTAAACATCATCCCCGCGAGGGGACGGAAACTTGAGGTTCAGCGTTACCTTGTTTCGTTCGTCAATAATAAGCGTTTCTAAACATCATCCCCGCGAGGGGACGGAAACTCATCCATGCCCATGTATTCGCCCATGCTCTTTTTGTAGTGTTTCTAAACATCATCCCCGCGAGGGGACGGAAACGCCTCGCTGTACATTTGATGCAATTTTGTCATGCTGTCTCGTTTCTAAACATCATCCCCGCGAGGGGACGGAAACAGTTCGGCTGGGTGGTAACTATTCATGAAATGAAACACTAATTGTTTCTAAACATTATCCCCGCGAGGGGACGGAAACTTATTGTTGTAGAGGTCCCAGATGCATCCGGGTTCATATCCCGGTTTCTAAAACTTATCCTCGCAAGGGGACGGAAACCCTTATGCAAGGCACGGAGGAAAGAGCGGTATTTGTTATCGCCGATTCTAAACATTAGCCCCGCAAGGGGACGGAAACATATTATCCCAATTCACTGTATTTGCCTGGTCCTCCCGCATGTTTCTAAAACTTATCCTCGCAAGGGGACGGAAACATGTTGTTGTCTAAGTAACGATAAGGGTTTTCTCTTTCCATCGTTTCTAAACATTAGCCCCGCAAGGGGACGGAGACTAACTTTTTTCTTTTGCTATTTCGGCTTCAAATATATTTTATGTTTCTAAACATTGTCCTCCTTCATGCGGCCTTTTTTGCGGCCGCATGAACCGCAATACCCGCACAGGGGTATTGCGCCCCTTAAGGGGACGGAAAATCGAAAGCATAGTACGTACGACAAAAATGCTCCTTCTTCCAGGAGCGTTTTCGTTTAAATGACGATGAAATTTTTTCTGGGACAGGCATCTGTCTCTTTTCTTTGTTACAATAGAAATAAATAATAGTAAAATGATATAATTGAGCCTGACTAGTATTTTTAACGTCAAAAAAGCAGGAATCCAGCTTTGCATCAAGAATTGTTACAGTATAGAAAAATATAAGACCTTATTATAGTTAGGAGGAGTTATATGACACAAGGTGATCAACGTGTATTAGCCAAGGCAGCACTGTTGCATGATATAGGGAAATTAGTGTATCGTGCCAATCAGTTGTCAGGAACTCATTCCCAGAGGGGCGCGGAGTTTTTGAAGCCTTTTCTTGGTGATACGGACTCAGGCCGGGAATTGCTGCGGTGTGTCCGCTATCATCACGGACGGGAATTGGACAAAGCTAAGTTAGAAAAGGATGATTTGGCGTATATTGTCTATGAAGCGGATAATATCGCATCTGGTGTGGATCGACGAACTCTGGAGGAAGGTGGCGAAGGGACATTTGACAAGGAAATGCCTCTTTATTCTGTGTTTTCTGCGTTCGGAGGCAGTGCTCAGGCGCCATTCGGTAAGTACCATTTGCGTGGACTTAATGAAGAAGATCGATTCAATTATCCCTTGCAGGAATCTATTAAGGCTTCAAGTGATACTTATGCCCGATTAGTGCAGATACTGAAGGAGAATTTTCAACGGAAGCCATTGCCGCTTATGTCTTGTAATGAAGTACTGCGGATTTACGAGGATGTCACGTCGTTTGTCCCGTCTAGTACAAATACAGGAGAACTGGCAGATATTTCCTTATATATGCATTCCAAGGTTACAGCAGCTGTAGCAACCTGTATGGCTGCATATTTTGCGGACCAAGGACGAGCGGATTACAAGTCAGCCTGCTTTGATAAAAACAAGGAGTTCCGCCAAGAAGAGGCCTTTCTCCTCGTCTCAGGTGACCTGTCAGGAATTCAGGATTTCATCTATACCATTCCAACGAAGGGGGCCTTGAAATCCTTGCGGGGCCGGTCGTTCTATTTGGAAATTCTCATGGAAAATATCATTGACGGACTCTTGCAGGATGCAGGCCTTTCAAGAATCAATCTCTTATATAGTGGTGGTGGCCATTTTTATGCGCTTTTACCCAACACAGAAGCAGCCCGTGCCAGTGTCGCCAAGCAACAACAGGCTGTCAATGCCTGGCTCTTGTCACACGTCGGTACACGTATCTATTTAGCAGCCGGTATGGCTCCGTGTACGGCAGCAGAGCTCTTGCAATCAGATAGTCAAGGAAGTGTTTTTGCCCGGGCCAGCCAATCTGTAGGAAAGGACAAGATTCAACGGTACGACGCAGAAATGTTGAGCGCCTTATTCGATGAACGAAGTGGTATAAATGCAGTTCATGACGCTACGCGGGAATGCGCTATTTGTCATACGTCGACGGCAGACCTCGAACCTTATGGTGATAGTGATATGGATCAAGAAGCGTGCCCTATGTGCGCCGGGCTCTATCGCTTGGGCCATATGCTCGTCTCTTATGTCGATACATGTTTTGTCATTGCCAAGAAAACTCACTACAAAGAGCCATCGGGCATGCCCATCTACAATTGGGGCGACAAGGCGTCGGTCTATGTCGTGCCAGTGAAAGAATTGACGGCCTTTGCAAAAGACCATGATATTCTTCGCCTGTACGGGAAAAATAAAGCTGTGACGGGAGAACTCGTTAATCAGCGGTTGTGGGTAGCCGATTATGTATGCCGCGATGAACAACGGCAGGTCATGGATTTTTCTCAGCTCGCAGACCTCAGCGCCGACGCGGAAGGCAAGGGCATCCATCGACTGGCTGTCCTACGGGCAGATGTGGATAATCTGGGTGCAGCCTTTATCAGTGGCTTTATCAGTGATGAAGAGAAAAATCGTAGCCATTATGCCACACTTTCCCGCTACTCCGATTTGTCCCGGGCCTTATCTCTCTTCTTTAAGACAGCCGTCAATAAGCTTGCCAAAGGGGAACTGAGAGGCCAGGGAACCTATCTTCAGCAGCCTTTTTCCATTTGGCAGGAAAAAGAAGCCCAGCCCCGGGCCGCCCATATCATTTACTCTGGTGGCGATGACGTCTTCATTGTCGGTGCCTGGAATGACATCCTAGAACTGGCCGTAGACATGAGGGAAGCCTTCCGGGTCTATACACAAGGGAAATTGACCTTTTCCGCTGGCATTGCCTTCTTCTCACCGTCTTATCCCATCCATAGCATGGCTAAACTCACAGGTGAACTGGAAGATATGGCCAAAAAGACGCCCCAAAAGGACGCCGTCGCCCTCTTTGGTATGGACACCAACGAAGATGGTACAGAGCTCCTATGCCATCACGTGCACAAATGGGAACGGTTCGAACACGGTGTGTGTGAAGAAAAGCTGCATTTTCTGCAACATTCATTCAATCTGAGCGGTATGAACAGCGACGCACTGCCGGTGGGAAAGACCATGCTTTATCGCTTGAAGGGCCTCGTAGAAGAACTCGACCGTAGCGGCGACAAGATTAACCTCGCCCGGTTCCTCTACACACTGGCCCGTATGCAGCCGCAGAAGCAAAAGGACGAAGCGAAATACAAACGGCAAATGAAGATATACAGCGACGTACTGGAACAGCTCTATTATTGGGTAAAAGCAGGCAAAGACCGTAAGGAACTGCTGACTGCCCTGCATCTGGCAATATATTATTTGCGCGACAATCAGAAAAACTAGCGAGGAGAGATACGTATGAGTGAAAAAACACCTGTCAACATTGTGGATCAAGCAGAAGTCGTCATCCAAGGCCTGGAAACAGATAGATTCGGCAACGTATGCCTCAAGACCTCTAAAATCCGAAAATTCTTGTCCTCTGTCAATATCATCCGTAACGAAGTCCTGGCGCTGAAAGGGGCCAAAAAAGACATGGTACTTACGGAAGACATGGCCCTCGAAGTCAAAATGCTAAAGGCCAACATCCTGTACCAGGCAGGCCGTGATAAGTTTGTGCAGGAATTCATTGATAAGAGCCATATTATAGAAAAAATTGATGCTGTAGGTACGGATTATAAGAAATTCGATCTGCTCTGCAAATATATCGAAGCCTTGGTTGCCTTCCATAAATACTATGGCGGTGCCGATTAACCGATATATCCAGTTATTGACATAGAATTCAGGAGGTTTTTACCATGGAAGGAAATCAAGCCGTATTAAAAGGAAAAGCAATATTTAGTGGGACTCTCACCGTAGAAACAGGCCTGCACATCGGTGCCGGCTCGGACTTTGCCCCTATCGGTGCCGTAGACAGCACCTTCGTGCGCGATACGCTGACCCATGTGCCCATCATTCCCGGGAGTTCGCTCAAAGGCAAGATGAGAACGCTCCTGGCTAAGAAAAGCGCTACTGGCTACATCTTGCACAGCATCGACCAGGATAACGACGTCATTGCCCGCCTCTTCGGCATGGCCGGCAAAAACAAGGTACAGCCTGCACGGCTCCAATTCTATGATCTCTTTATGACTGAAGATAGCAAGGAACTGTTCAGCCAGCTCGATACAGATACATATATGGGCGAAATAAAAGCAGAAAATGTAATCAATCGTCTCTCTGGCGCAGCGAATCCACGTTTTATTGAACGAGTACCGGCAGGCGCGCAATTTGCCTTCAAGCTTGTATATAATCTGGAAACAGACGACCCACAGGAACTCCAGGAAGATTTAAAGACCCTGAAGGAAGGCCTGGAACTGATTACCTATGATTATCTCGGCGGCCACGGTTCCCGCGGCTACGGGCGCATTTCCTTTGCGGATTTGACGCTTAAGGGGATCGGCATGCCGGCAGACCAGGAAAGCAAACTCGTATCCCTTTGGGAAGGGATAGATGCGTAATGAGATACTACATCTATTCCTTGAAATTCCTCACGCCCGTCCACTTCGGCAACACGGCAGACGGTGGTACGCTGGAAAACGTAGCCCTGTCCTTTTCGTCGGACAGCTTTTTCAGCGCCCTCTGCAACGAAGCGGTAATAGCTCCAGAATTTCTACAGTCTTTTATTATGGCTATTAAAGAGGGGGCCATCCGTCTTTCGAGCCTCTTCCCATATCTTGATCGGGAAGAGGAAACGGGACAGTGGGAATACTACGTGCCCCGGCCTATCCGGATGGAAGCAAGGCCAGTAGTCCTGCGTAGCTTTCAGGAAACGAAGCAGGAAGCGACACGTCGCAAGGCGATGAAGAAAGTCGCTTATGTCCGTGCTTCCTTCTTAGCAGAAGCTAAAGAAAAACACACGGAAGATGAAATGCTCGACTTGCCGGAATTCGGGGCATTTGAGACATTAGGCAAAGTGAATCGTCGCGTTGATCCGGGCCTGCCGTACTTTGTCAGCACGTATAGATTTGCCCCACAAGCGGGTCTCTATTTCATTGCCGCCTTTGACGAAACGGCAGACGCACTAGAAGAACCCTTCGACGCACTGATGGAACAGCTCGGCTATTCCGGCATCGGCGGTGAACGTAGTAGTGGTTGTGGCAAGTTTGAATTGGCTGATGACAAAGAAGAACTCTACGCCGGGGAATGCATCTACGACGACACGGAAGCCATCATGACTATGCTGACGGCAGAAAAGGCAGACTACTACATGAATGTCTCCTCCCTTGTACCTACGGCAGAAGAAGTCGCGTCTATGGCAGAGGGGACCTATAAACTCCGCAAACGCAGCGGTTTCGTCAGCTCGCCGCAGCTTACCAATTTCGTGAAGCGCAACAGCTATTATAGTATTTTAGAAGGCTCGTGCTTTACGCAGCCCCTCTCTGGCAAGGTGTTGGAAATTTCCGTGCCAGGCTTGTCTCATCCGGTCTATCGCAATGGCCAGGGCTTATGTATGGGGGTGAAGCGCCATGACTGAAGAAAAAGCGGCTTTTTTAGAACAACGGACACTGACCCTGCAGGTTGTCACACCCGTATGCATTGCTGCCGGTACGAGTCTCAATTCACGGGAATATCTGTATGACCCGAAATTAGGCAAGGTCTACCTGCTGCATCAGCTGGAATGGTTCAAGTTTCTTCATCGCAAACGGCTCTTACCGCCGTATGAACGGTATATGAAAAGCCAAGACAGTAATAGCATACCACCCTACGAATGGTTGCAAAATTGCCTGGGCCCACAAGGCGCAACGCAGCAGCAGCTGGGGAAAGCCATCAAGGCTGCCGTGGATGTCCACGTGAGTCTCAAAAAAACTGGTGGCCGGCGGGGCGTCAACGACATCATCCCGACCATGCACCTCGCTGATGGCCGCGTCTACATTCCCGGAAGCTCTATTAAGGGCATGCTGCGCACAGCCATCCTCTTTCATCTAATACGCCGCGATAGTTGGGCCAGCCGGCGTAAGCAGTATTGGCAGCAGATTATGCGCATGGCCGGTGCTCTGGAACGTGCCAACAAGAACCACGACTGGCAGAGCCAAAAACAGGCCCTGAAAGACCTGGAACGGACAGCACAATCCATCGAACGGGAACTCCTTTGCATCCTTGATGTCGATAGGAGGAACATGCCCCTTAATGACGCCCTGCGGGGCCTGCGCTGTGGCGATGCCATGCCCGTAGCAACAAGTGAGAAAGGGAATACTACAGCCATCCTGCAGAAAATCGACATCACCAACGATTATGCCAGACGATTGCCGGTCTTCTTTGAATCGATGTTGCCAGGGACGACGTTCCAATTTTCCCTGACCATAGAAAAGGCCATGCTCGCCAAAATCGGCATTACGTCCATCGACGAATTGCTGTCCATCATGGGTGAGTACTACCGCTTCCTCAATGCGACCTTCCAAGCAGCCTTCCCGGAACGGCAGGACCTGTTTACCACTATGACAGAAGCAAATGCCTATCTAGGCAGGAATAATGGCTTCCTCCAGAAAACACTCATGCTGGCACTGGCAAACTCCCGACGTGACACAGTCCCCGTCGTCCGGGCCATCCTGCAAAAGCAATTTCATAATCACAAGCACGACGACAAATTGGATAAGGACGTCTCGCCACGAACCCTCAAAGGGACGCAATATGATCACACTATGTATCTTATGGGAGGAGTGAAGATTTTCGATGCTCACTAAACCCTTAACTACTATTGAATTGACGCTCAAGCTCCAGGGCCAGACAAAGCTCACCCAGTCGGCAGGCAGCCTGTTGCACGGCGTCATCATGGAACTTATCGACCCGGCTTATGCTGCGCAGATGCACACAGAAGCCCTACGGCCATATAGCCAGTACGTCTACTTTGACAAAAAGAACCAGGCCTTGAAATGGCGCATTTCCAGCCTCTCTGTAGAAGCGGCAGAAAAAATCCTCACACCCATGTGGAACTTGCCGGGCACCTTTCGCCTGAAGCAAAAGAACGTGACCGTAGAAATTGCTGCCCGCGACATCGTAACGGAAACGGATTATGATACCGTCACCAGTACCTACCTGGGTGGAAGTGACACGTACAGGAAACTCCATTTCCATTTCCTCACGTCTACGTCCTTCAAATGTGGCGGCACCTACGTCATTTACCCAGATGCGGGCCTCATCTATCAGAGCCTCCTCCAGCATTGGAACCTTTTTAGCGACAGCGAAGTCATCGACGCGCCCGATGCCGTGCAAGAACTGGTAAAGAACCTCTTCGTCGGCACGTACGAACTGCGCCTGCATCCCTTTGCCCTGGAAAAAACACGGATTCAGGCCTTCCGGGGAACATATACGCTCATTCTGAAATCCAATATTGTCATGCGCCGCATTGCCGCCATGCTGGCGTATTACGCCCAATTCGCCGGCGTCGGCGCCAAGACCGCCTTAGGCATGGGCGGGACACAAGTCGGAATGGAGGAATGGAAGTGAGAATACTGTACTCAGGTGTCGGCGACACAGACCCTATCCGTGAATGTCGTGACGGGGCTATTTTGCAGATTATCCGGGCCTATCACCCGGAAAAGGCCGTTCTTTTCCTAAGCAAAGATATGACTGCAAAGGAAGAGGAATACCAACGGTACACAAAACCTATTGAAGCAGTGGATCCATCGTGTGATATCGAATTAATTAAGACCGATATCGTCAATGTCCATAAAATTGATTCGCTGCATCAAATGGTCGATGAATTCTATCGCCTCATCGACCGGTATCCCGATGACGAATTTCTCATCAATACGAGCTCTGGTACACCGCAAATGAAGATGATTATGGCAATGCTGGCCATTGAATATGAAAAAGCAACGGCTATTCAGGTGGATAGCCCACAAAGAGGCTCCAACCGCAATACCCACGCCCTTAACGACGATGCAACCGTAGAAGAAATCATCGAAAACAACCTCGATAGCGATCCGGAAGAATATCGGAATCGTTGCAGTGAACCCAAACTGCGCTTTATCAAATACCGGCAAGTCGCACGGGAACTGGAAAAGCTGACACAGGCATATAGCTACAAAGATGCACTTGAATTAGCCAATAAAAACCGGGATATCATCTCTACCGAAGTAATTGCCTTGCTTCAACATGCCTATAAACGCTCCAATCTGGAAATACAAGAGGCTGCTGATGCCATCAAAGGAAAAAAAGACCTGCATGAATTTGCGATTCCCCATGACACGGATAATGAAGTGACAAAACTACGGGAATACCTGGGCATCATGGAAATCCGCATGAAACAGGAATACAGGCAGGACTTTTTCGTCAAGATGAGCCCCTTCCTGTATGAACTCCTGAAATGGTATATCGTAAAGAGGCTGCATATTCCCTTGGAAAAATTTACAGGAGACAAGAAGTCGACAAAGTTAAACCTGGGTCTGATTGAGAAAAATTTCCCGGCTTATATAAAAGTATTAGATCGTGAATTTGGCTATGCTAAGGATGGACAAGAAATGTCCTACTATAATTTGGAATTATTCCTGCAATCACGGGATGAAGTACCCGATGATATCAAGGAAAAACTACGGTTCCTGCGGGACGTAGAACGGAAAATCCGTAATCAGCAAGCCCATCAGATTGAGCCGCTGACAGAAAAAATAGTTCGCAATACCGTAGGAAACAGTATATTCAATATTTTCCAAGACATCCGGGCTGTCTTTACCTTTGCTCTCGGCGAAAACCGCGGCGCCGTAAAAGGATTAGTATACGATAAGATTAATGAAAAAATCAGGGAATTATTGAAGGAAGAGTAGTTTCCTCTGTACGTGAAAGGGGGCCAGGCCATGACATCACTGTATGTCACAGAAGGAGGGTCATTCATCAAACGCAAAGGCGGCCATATCATTATTGGACGTAATAACGAAGTCATGATGGAAGTGCCATTGGAAAAAATTGAAGATATTACTGTTGTCGATAATGTACATATCTCTTCAGGCCTTATGACAGATTTTATCAAACGAGGTGTCCCTATCACGTGGCTCTCGGGCTATGGGAAATATTTTGGTACGCTTGTTAATACAGAACAAGTCGATATTATCAAGCACAAAAAACAATTTGAATTAGCTTCGGATGGAACCTTCAATTTTAACCTGGCTATGAAAGTAATTCTGGCTAAAATTAATAACCAGCTCACCATTCTACGACGGTATAAGCGCAATGTACCAGAAGGACTTATCAATCAGCAGATCCACAATATCGTTTCTATTCGTAAGCACATACACGAGGCAGAAAAAACAGATGAATTGATGGGATACGAAGGAATTATTAGCAAACTCTATTTTGAAGCCATAGGTAAGATGGTTCCGGAAGAATTTTCTTTTTCACGTCGTTCTAAACATCCACCGTTGGATCCTTTCAATTCCATGTTAAGCCTTGGGTACAGTATGCTTTTCAATGAAATCCTCAGTGCTGTCGTCAGTCATGGACTACATCCCTTCGTAGGATTTTGTCATAGCATGTCCAAAGGGCATCCGGCTCTAGTTTCAGATCTAATCGAAGAATGGCGGGCACCCGTTGTAGATGCCTTAGTTCTTAGTCTAGTGAAGAAGAATATGTTGGATCTGGATTGTTTTGATATGTCAGAAAACGGCTGTTACCTTAACGCGGAAGGACGGAAGATTTTTCTTAAAGCTTATAATAAGAAAATTCGGTCGAAAAATCAGTATCTGGAAGGCGAATATAGTTACCGAGAATCCATTGTGCGCCAGTGTAGGAATTACGTAGGCGCCATGATGCATGAAGACCTTTCCAAGTACACCCCTTTGGAGATATTCTAAATGAGAGAAAAAGAATGTATCGTCCTCATTATCTACGATATCGTTGACAACAAACAACGGAATAAGATGGTGAAGTGCCTCGAACGTTATGGCGTACGCGTCCAGAAATCTGCTTTCGAGGCACTCTTAGGACGTAAAAAATATACAAGGCTTATAGAAGAAAGCCAGCGCATTATTGATCCTAGTACAGATTCCTTGCGCATCTACATCTTAGACTCGATCATTAATGTCTATACGTGGGGACTGGGAGAACGAAAAGAAGAGGATTGTGTTATTTTATAAAAAATGCGCCAACCATCTGTTTTTTGACGTGATAATCTTGCCGAAAAACGTGATACCAGGTATACTATACGTAGTGGCATGCCCGAAAATGTTAAAACAGCGCCGGCCCGCATAAACACTGGCCTCGTGAGCATTTTCTTAACAAATTAAAGTGCTGTCATGACAGCATTTTCCATCTGCGCCGATAATGCCCATTTGAGCCGCATAAGAATGCGGGTTTCGGGAGATAGGGTTTCTAAACATTAGCCCCGCAAGGGGACGGAAACATCCATATCCCAGTCCAAGTTATTATGGCTTGCATATCTTGCTGTTTCTAAACATTAGCCCCGCAAGGGGACGGAAACCAATCACCGTATCTATATCTATAATGAAGACATCAGCGTTCCAGTTTCTAAACATTAGCCCCGCAAGGGGACGGAAACTTGAGGGCAATTTCGCCCCATTGTTCGACGCCCTTTTCATCCGGTTTCTAAACATTAGCCCCGCAAGGGGACGGAAACGACATAGTAGCCGAATGCGTTCCGCGAACGGTTTAGGGTAGTTTCTAAACATTAGCCCCGCAAGGGGACGGAAACCTATCACCTTCATTTTCATCTAACCACTTGTCACGCTCCTCGTTTCTAAACATTAGCCCCGCAAGGGGACGGAAACTCGTGACTAATTTCATCGGCGTATTCATCGACGACGGCCTGGATGGTTTCTAAACATTAGCCCCGCAAGGGGACGGAAACCCTCCCTTATAATTCCAACGATGCGCCGAGTTTTTCTTCTACGTTTCTAAACATTAGCCCCGCAAGGGGACGGAAACACCGGCCTTTTTGATTTGCGGTTCCATAGCCTTGATGAGCTTGTTTCTAAACATTAGCCCCGCAAGGGGACGGAAACGAACATGTTCCATCAAAGCTAATGGGTAAGCCTGTCTTGAATGTTTCTAAACATTAGCCCCGCAAGGGGACGGAAACTTTCTTAAAATCTCATTCTTATTCATACCGTTTCCTCCTTTAAGTTTCTAAACATTAGCCCCGCAAGGGGACGGAAACGCCTCAACCGTGTCGAGGATAATTCGTCGATGCGCTGGATTCTGTTTCTAAACATTAGCCCCGCAAGGGGACGGAAACCGATACTGCAATGTGCCCATGCGGCGAACCTTCTTGCCGTGTTTCTAAACATTAGCCCCGCAAGGGGACGGAAACCCCCATTAACAGCCATCGTCACTCATCACCTTTTTCCCCAGTTCGTTTCTAAACATTAGCCCCGCAAGGGGACGGAAACTCAATGGCTCTGGTGTCAACGTAACGACACGGACGGTCAAGTTTCTAAACATTAGCCCCGCAAGGGGACGGAAACGTGACGAAACGAAAGAAAAAATTGCTAATTATTACGGTATGACGGTTTCTAAACATTAGCCCCGCAAGGGGACGGAAACGGCTTGTCCCTAGGTACAACAATTCATACTGTTCATCGTTGCTGTTTCTAAACATTAGCCCCGCAAGGGGACGGAAACGATGCCGAAAAAGTGTGTATATCCCTCGCTGTCCGTGATACAGGGTTTCTAAACATTAGCCCCGCAAGGGGACGGAAACTGTTGTTACTTGTGTCATTCTAATCACTCCTTTTATAATTCTTGTTTCTAAACATTAGCCCCGCAAGGGGACGGAAACACGTGACAAGAATTGACTGTATCACGCTTGCAATGTGCCTAAAGTTTCTAAACATTAGCCCCGCAAGGGGACGGAAACGGCATGCCGTAACATGGAACAATGCTTTTTCAAGTTGTTCAACAGTTTCTAAACATTAGCCCCGCAAGGGGACGGAAACCGGGAAACCAGCTATTGGATTCTTCCCATCTATTGATATTGATTAGTTTCTAAACATTAGCCCCGCAAGGGGACGGAAACCTTCTTCCCATGAGAGAATAAATCTTGTCCAAAGAAACGTTGTGTTTCTAAACATTAGCCCCGCAAGGGGACGGAAACACGAAATTGTAAAACTGTGGAACGAACAATAACATAGATCAGAGTTTCTAAACATTAGCCCCGCAAGGGGACGGAAACACAAATACCTTGCACAAAGCATACCGCACAAAAAAACACGGAAGTTTCTAAACATTAGCCCTGCAAGGGGACGGAAACTGTTCAACCGTGTGTTTATTGCCACTGATAGCCTGCGAGTTTCTAAACATTAGCCCCGCAAGGGGACGGAATGATATGCTCCCTTCTAGGTAGACATGAGAAATAATAAAATCTCACTCTACTTGGAAGGGAGCATTTAATATGCATAGAACTAAGGTTTGTGCAGAAGAAAAACTACATACGGTGCTAGATATTCTTGCAGGAAAAGAATCAGTATCTCATGCTGTAGCACGATTGTCAGTAAACAAATCGTAAGCGTAAAATAAAACCATGGATACTCCCACCTGCCAAGATATGAGATA
>ERZ791917.241-NODE-241-length-70795-cov-15.349449_pt1 | contig 70795 bp, 46 predicted proteins | sample MGYA00510138_ERZ791917 | MGnify/ENA primary metagenome ERZ791917 (study PRJEB30046, sample SAMN00792102) | human gut metagenome | study: EMG produced TPA metagenomics assembly of the A metagenome-wide association study of gut microbiota in type 2...
TGAGTGTGTTTCTTGATTATAGTTGTTCAAATTCAACTTGCAATTTACCTATTTTCATTTACATGTAAAAAAGCATTATAAGGATTTTAAACAAACTCAAATTGTATGGTCAAAATTAATGGATAGATTAAAAAAAAATGATGATAAAAATTATAGATAAGATGACAATTATTTGTTAAAAAACACTATATTTGTACGTTAGGGAGAAAAACCATATGAAAAACAAAAAAAATAAAATTGTTGTTATGGGAGATACCTGCATAAATGTATTACTTTGGAATATATTTCCTCAAGAAGAAAAAAAAATGAATTGGGAGAATAACATTCATTTACGCCGTGTGTATATACCCGGAGCCACATTCCTTTTAGCAAAGATGATTGTCTTGGCAACGAAGCAAGAGGTTATTTCTCCCACTATTCCTGAAGGTATTCATTTAGGGAGTGATTGTTTTTTGTATTCATTTATTGAAATCAAAACATATCCTCGTTCTGTTAATGAAGGGGAATCCAAAGTTTACAGAGTTAGTAGATTTATGGGGGTTTCAGAGGTATCAGATGAGTTCATGGCAATGGTACCATTAGAAAAAGATGCGATTGATGCCTCCATTGTTGTCATTGATGATGAAAATAATGGATTCAATCAAAATAATGAGTGTTGGCCTGTAGCGGTTCAAAGTACGAAAACAACCCCGCTTGTTTTTTATAAAATGGATAATCCGATAGAAGGTAATCCGCTGCTGCAACACTTAGTTAGATATCATAATGATACAACTATTGTTATTATTAATGCTGATAATCTTCGTTCAAAGGGCGTTAATATTAGTAAAAGTATATCTTGGGAAAAAACGGCACTTGATTTTACGTGGCAGCTGAAAAACAACCCTAACTTATCGTTTTTATTAAAGTGTAAATATCTTATTGTTCTTTTTGGATTAGAGGGGGTTATTTATTGTGAAAATGATGATATGCATCAATCGTTTTTATGTTTTTTGCCATATGAGTTTGAGGGAGATTTTAGAAATAATAATTGCGGAGAAATGTATGGAATAGTTTCGGCTTTTGTGGCCGGCTTTTCGGCGGCATTTTTAGACTATAGAGTAGAAGAACTTGTAATTTCAATTTTCCAAGGAATTCGTGAAGGCATGAGTGCCATGAGAAAATATTTTTATTATGGATTTGGTGCAAAGGTGATTAGTGATTCTTTTCCAAATGCGCGCATATTTGAACAAAATTTGATTACAGATCCTGTTTTTGAATATGTACAAGATGTAAAAATACCCAATGTTTTAAATAAAGAATATCAAGATAGTTGGTCTATTTTACAAGAGAAAAGCTCTGCTAGTATTGCACAAATGGCATTTGATTTAGTTAAAAATGGAGAAGAAAATGTTTTAATGCATATACCTACTGCTAAATTTGGAAAATTAAAAACAATAGATAGAATTGAAATTGAAAGCTATCATACAATACAGAATTTAATTTCAGAATATATTTCATCAAAAAATGCCAATAGACCCCTATCTATTGCAATATTTGGCACTCCTGGATCTGGCAAATCTTATGGTTTAAATCAAATGGCTATTAGTAAATTTTCTGAAAGTATAAAAAAAGTGGATTATAATATTTCTCAGTTTTCGACATCCTTAGAGTTACAAAAAGCATTTCATCAAATAAGTGATTCTAATCTAGAAGGAAAAATACCGTTTGTTATTTTTGATGAATTTGATTCCTATTTTCATGAAAACTGGGGATGGTTAAAATATTTTTTATCACCAATGCAAGATGGTGTCTATAAAGATGAAGAAGGGTTTCACCCTATTGGGAAAGCTATATTCGTTTTTGTTGGAGGGACTAGTAGCTCCTTTTCTGAATTTTGTGGAGAAGAAATTAAAATTGAAAAAGAAAAACAACTATTTTTGAATAAGTTTAGAGATAGTAAGGGACCTGATTTTATTAGTAGATTAAGAGGGTATATTAATATACTTGGACCCAATCAAGTGAATAGTTTTGATCAGTTTTTTATGATTAGACGAGCAATGTTAATAAGATCATTACTTGAACAAAAGTTTCCTCACTTGGTTAACGAAAAAGGAATTGCACAGATTGATAATGGTGTCCTTAGAGCGATGCTAAAAATACCAAAATATAAACATGAATCCAGATCTGTAGAGGCAATTATGGACATGAGTATGTTAACTAAGGCTAAAAAATGGGAACAATCTTTTTTACCACCTAAAGAGCAGTTAAAACTTCATCTTGATGAAAAATTATTTTTAAGATATATGATGCATGATGCCATTTTTAGTGAAAAAGTCGATATAATAGCGGAATTACTAAGAAATAAATTTAATGCGTTGGATGAAGCTATTGTTGTTACAGGAGATAACACTTCCTTGAAATGGGAAAAAATGGAAGAAGGACCACGAAATTTTTATAGAGATCATGTTAAAAATATTCCAGAAGCAATTTTATTAATACAATATGATATATTATATGTTGATAATAAAATTGATAACAATCCTTTTTCGGAAAAAGAATTAAATATACTTTTTCGGTATGAATATAAACGGCGCAAAATTTATGATAAGATGAAAAAAGTAAGCTTTGTATCTCAAGATATATCTTCAGGTGAAGGGCTTAAAATGCAAATTTATCAAATGGTTACACTTTGGATTAATGCACTTTCTGAAGCAAATTTTAAATTAGAAAGATTAAATACTATAAATTAACACTAATATATTGTAGATTGTCAATGCTTAGTCAAACATTTTTGGGGCTATGAATAAAAGTCTGTAAATAAGGTCTTCTATGATAGTTAATAAAGAATTAATAAATCGTCATTTCGTTAGGGCTATCATGCCAGTAATCTGTCAGCGTACATAATGACCAGTTCACCTCTTACCTTTCCCCAATTCCGAAGTGGCATAGTCCATTTCTTGGCAGCCTCGAAAGTGGACAGGTACAAAGCCTTGAGCAGAGCTTGTGAACTTGGGAAAACACTTCGCTGACGGTTTAAACGGCGGTAGGAAGAATTTAAACTCTCAATGGTATTCGTTGTATAGAAAGCTGTACGAACGTCTATCGAAAACTTAAAGATTGGTGTTATGACATCCCAGTGATCATGCCACCGTTTCATGGCTGCTGGATACTGGGACGTCCATTTCTTATCTACTTCCTCTAACCGTTTGACAGCAGTTTTTTCGTCAGGAGCGGTATAGATCGTCCGAAGATCTCTGGCAAAATTCTTCATGTCCTTATTGGCTACATATTTAAGGGTATTACGTACCATATGCACAATACAGCGCTGGTGTTCTGTTTTTGGGAAGGCTGCAGCAATCGCTTCCTTAAGCCCTGTGAGTCCGTCCGAGCAGAGGATAAGAAGATCCTGCACGCCACGGTTCTTAAGACCGTTCAGAACACCCCGCCAGTATTTGGATTGTCCGACTAAGTGTTGACAATCCAGTCAAGCATCTGATGTAATGTATAACTTTTATATAAATTTGTCTGTTTCATTTTTTGATCCAGATACGATATAAGAATCAATGATGTAAATAGGTTATATCAATGTCGCTGAATTTTTCCATGATATCCTATATTTTGCACACGGGGGTGTGCAAAATCCGGATTATCGTTGTATTGTATCAAATACAGGGTAGGATTGGATGGGGTAACATCCAGGCTGGCATCGCAATCCTCAAATTCAGTATTAAGGAGTGGGAAGATGATGAAAACGAAAAAACAATCTGAGTTGTCAGCAAAAATTTTGTTGGGAATTGTTGCTGCAGGTTTGACCTTTGGTGTGAACGGAATTACCCAGGCGGCAGACCTTGTGAATGTGGTGGGTACGACTGAAACGGCTAACTACTTCCACAATCTGACGCCAACAGCAGCACAATACAGATATGGCAATATTATGAACAATACTTTAAGTACAGAGAATTATACCGGTGATTCAGATGCCGCCACAGGTGGCGGTATTTTTCCACAATGTGCTTTTAGTACCACAGCACTGAAGGGAGTACAGACGATTGTTATCATTAATGGGGAGGTTTCCGGAAATACTGTTAAAGGTGCTCAATATCGTGCTGAAGGCGGCGGAGTATTTTTAAAGGGTTCTAATGTACTATTTGTAAATAAACCGATTACAAATAATAAAGCTATCAGTGTTGATTTTGCTCATGGTGGTGCGGTTGCTACCCATTACAATGGCAATTCTATAGAATATAATGGCAAAACATATAACTACCTTGTTCCAGGTTCTGTTTCTTTCTACGCCTTAACAAATAAAACTGTTTCTTATACTGGCAATGATATTATCTTAACGAATACAGCTGACTATAACAAGTTTGATGAATATGCTGGAGAGGCCATCGCTCCTTCTGGCGGCGGCTTTTTATCGCTCTTTGCCTACGGAAATGCAACTTTTAATACCTATGATGGTGCATCGATAACTGTCGGCAACGAAACGCCTGCTACTGCAACAGAAGACTCTATTTCCAGTGCCATCGTGGTTGACGGCAGAACAGATGTCCCCGAGCCAGCTATCACCAAGAAGGGGAACGGTACCCTGACTATTAATAGCAGCCTCAACAGATATTATAGTACGTTCACCCAACAAGCTGGTACGGTTAATCTAAATCAAGATCTGAATTGGGCCAACAAATATGACCTTCAAGCGGGCACGCTGAACTTAAAAAATGTTACGCTAGACAATATGTATGACAAGTTGAAGCTGGAAAATCTTGAAAGCACAATCGACCCAGATGACAGCAGTGTATTACATACTTCGACGTACCTTGCTTATTTTGATAAAACATATAATCATACTATCGTAAACTCTACAGGCAATCTTGTTACCGCTGCCGGTACCACCGTCAACGCACAGGATGTAACCCTGAAAGACGGCGGTTCTATTAACGCTGAAGGCGCCCTGAACCTCACCGGCGACCTGTCTGCAGACGCCTCCACCGTTACGGCTGCCAACGCTACCATTGGCGGCACTGTCTCGTCCACGAACGGTTCCACCGTTACCCTGGGCGGCGATAGCCTGGCCCTTAGCAAAGTCAATGTGGATGCAAACAGCAGTGTTGCCCTGAACGGCGGTACCTTAACCGCGACCAAGCTTGCTGATTCCATCACGGGCGGCGGCAAAGTTACCCTGGCTGGCACCGCAACCCTGGCCACCACGGCTAACCAGATCTTTACTGATACGGATACCACAGAAAAAACAGCAGGGGAAAATGCGCTGACAAGCACTGCGGATGCTTCTGTCAAGTTCAAGGCTGGTACCCTGTCCCTGAGTGATGACTACAGCTATACGTATTTGACCAATATCCAAGGCGTCATGGACGGCCTGGCCGACTCTACTACGGCTCTCGTCATGACCGGCAACCTGGTAGATACTACTGGTGTCAGCAATACCCTTTCCACCGATGCTATCAGCACCATCGGCAACACGGCTGCGTTGGACAGCGTTACTGTAAATACTGATAACAAAGATTTGGTTATCGGCAGCACCACTACAGAAGACGGCGCTGCATCCGTTTCTCGCGGCTTCAGCGTTGCTTCCCTGGACCTGGGTTCTGCTGACAGTGTTACCGTTACCGGCGGCCAAAGCCTGACCCTGGGCGGCCGCAGTACCACGGACGTTATCACCACCACTTCTTCTAACGGCAGTGCTGAAGTAGCTCTGACGGACGGCAGCTCTCTGACCATCGGCAACGCAGCCGTTACTGCTGACCAGACGCTGAACGTAAACGCTTCTGTAGCTGCTACCAACAGCACCGTAACCACCAACGGCCAAACTACGGTGGAAGGCAATGTAAGCCTGACCGACTCCACCATCGCTGCAAACACGGGTTCCCTGACCCTTGCCAAAGACCTGACTACTTCTGGCACCTCCACCATCACTGGCGACGTAGCTGTGGCAGGTACCATTACCGGCACTGCCAACACCACCCTGAACCTGGGCACCGGCACCACCGCAGCTACTCTGACGGCCGACAAAGTCAGCCTGAACGGCGGCACCCTGTACCTGGATCCTGTGTGGAACGGAGGTACACAAATTGACGGTACGGAAGTAGCCATCGAATCCCTGGATGGCACCAACGTAGTAGTAGGTGAAAACTCCACCCTGACCCTGGGTTCCAAGGATACCACCGCTGCTGAAAACATGTTCAAGGAAACGGGTCTGTCCTGGGGCTCTTCCGGCATCCTGTCCGCCCTGTATCTGGCTTCCAGCCAAGACCTGACCAATAACAGCATCGTGGTAAGCAGCACGGCTGACAATACCAAGGCTGGTACCGCCGGCACCTTCTCCATGGGAGACAATTCCCTCCTGATGGTGAGCGGCAGCACCGTATCCGGCAGCAATACCGCAGCCATCACCGGTGTTTCTACCACCAGCGTTTCTGATTCTGCCAAACTCTACATTTCCGGCGCCACCGCAGGCACCACCTATAACATCCTGTCTGGTTCCAGCGTCAAATCCGGCAACGCCTGGTACGCCGATGCCAATGCCGACACCACCAGCAACGTATTCACCCATAACCAGTTGCTGAAATTCGTGGGTGCTGAAGGCAACGGCGATACCCAGTACTCCGTTACCGCCGAAGCTAAGGACGCCACTGACGTTTATGGCAATGCCCTGAACGCAGCTAACGTAGTTTCCGCAGCTGTAGCTGCTGGCGGCGCCGCTGGTACCCTGTTTGGCAATGCGGCCAATAGCGACGTCCACAGCACCACCGCTTCTCAGGTAAACGCCCTGAACAGCGCCACCTCCCTCACCGAACTGGCTGGCGTTCAGCATGGTCTGTACACTGCTGGTAACCTGTTTACCGGCGCCGTTGCCAACCACTTGGCTGATGTCAAAGACACCACCCTGGATAAAGACCTGTGGGCTCACTACATCCATGACAAGGAAAACATCCGCGGCCTGGCTGTGGACGGCCTGTCCGGTGCAGACTACGATGCCCAGTACAACGGCGTGGTAGTAGGTTCCGACCTGTACCATAAGAATGGCGTGGTTGCCGGTGCAGCCCTGACCTACATGGACGGCTCCTTCTCCGGCAATACCGATACCGCTTCCACCAAGAATGATGCCGACTACTACGGCCTGAGCCTGTACGGCAGAGTACGCAGAGGCCAGACCTCCTACCTGGGCGACATCTCCTGGCTGCATGGCAAGAACGACCTGAGCCAATACAACAGCGGCAGCGAAATCACAGGGGACGTTTCTTCCAACGCCTACACCGCCGGCGTACGGGCTGAACACGACTTCGCAGCCGGTGACGGCACCCTGACCCCGTATGCAGGTGTACGTTATGCCCACCTGGACTACGGCAACTACACCGACAGCCTGGGCATCCACCACGACAGCGACAACGCCAACCTGTGGCTGATCCCCGTAGGCCTGCGTTATACCCAAGACTTCAGCATGGACGGCTGGAACGTGAAACCCATTGCCGAAGCAGGCTACCTGTGGACCCTGGGCGACCGCAACAGCGATGAACGCCTGAACATCAACGGTTCCTCCAGCACCTTCGGCTACGACGTATCCGACTCCGGCAGCTTCTACGGCCGCCTGGGCATCGAAGCAGAACACGGCCCCATGACCTATGGCCTGGGCTACCAGTACCAGAAAGGCAGCGACGTACGCAGCAACGTATGGAGCCTGGCCCTGCGGTACAAGTTCTAATAGGCTTTCCCCTTCCCTTCGGGGAAAGTGCACTTCCCATATATGAAAAACCAAAAAGAGCAGTCACAGCCCCATCTGTGATTGCTCTTTTTGGTTTAGTTTGCGGGAAGGTGCCTGACGTTAGGGAGGCGGATGGATCCAGTACGCACTAGCCCCTGCTGACCGCACGACCAAAAATCTGGTACAGAGTTTTCTACAGCAAAAATTTGCCCACGGGCAAATTTCCCGTCGTTGAGCTACCTAACGGTCCGCACTAGCCCCAAAAGGGGACAAATTTTCCCCCAATTGGGGGAAACGGCGCAAAGCGCCGATAGAGGAGCACTCTCCGTCTAATAGCCCTCAACATTTATGGGGAGGGTGTCGCACTCCGTGCGACGGGAAGGGCGGATGCCACCTGCGCCCGGAGTGGTTCGCGGCTTGCTGTTCATCATCGTCCTTCGGACTCGATTCACAGGCCGCTATCACAGGGGTCGTATATTCCACCCTTCTGCGGCTAAAGCCTTGAATGGTGGATACGACTCCCTGCGTGCGAGGTCAACTTCTAGAGAAAATACGCAATAATAATATACTTTATCCTGCTTATATACCCCCACATTGTGCTCAGTAAAAAGTAAGTTTAGAAATGTAGTGGTGCCTAATTGATTTCCTCAACCAAATGTTGCGGTCGCGTCCAAACAGCGTCGCAAGTATTCTATAAGCTGTTTGGTACACGCGAGCCATGTGATAGCCGTCCAAGAAGCAAGTCCGTGAGGACGCTGCTGATTGGAGCACGGCGAACCACTCGAGAGGTGTCACCGGAAGGTGACGAAGAGAGTTTAAAAAATGTAGAATAGCAATATTATTATACTTTACATCGAGTATAAAATATGCATTTAAACTTCCTTCGTCATCCCTGCGGTCTGAAAGCCTACCACACGCTTGTGGTAGGCTTTCAGACCGCCACGGGTCAAGTATAATCTAAAATATAGTGCTGATATAAAGATGACCAGTACTTACTAAGAACGCTTCCTGCAAACGTGTAGGAAGTGGCACCGGTAGGTGCCGATAGAAGTTTAATTGCAGCTTTAGCGGCCATAGGCCGCAGAAGGAGCACTCTCCGTCATCCTTCGGATGCCACCTGCGCCCGCTTGCGTGCGAGGTCAACTTCTAGAGAAAATACGCAATAATAATATACTTAATCCTGCTTATATACCCCCCACATTGTGCTCAGTAAAAAGTAAGTTTAGAAATATAGTGGTGCCTAATTGATTTCCTCGACCAAACGTGGGAGATGCGCCTATTCCAAAGCTATTAAAGGCGCAGAGGGGGCACGAAACTGCGGGAAGGTGCCTGACGCTAGAAAGGCGTATGGGTCCGTCTAGACTATCTAATGATTCAAGTGCCTATAAAGAATAGTGTTGTCTTTTGTGGATGATAACAAACACCCCTGGAACGGCCGTAAGCCATTTCAGGGGTGTTAAGGTTTTGCAAGTTTTAATTTGCCATATTCAAATTAATGTAGGCCTGCATTTCTCTGTAGGCGTCAAGGCTGTCCTGGAGCTGGGGCAGGAGCATGGCGAAGTCGTGGGACATGCCGGGGTAAACGGTCAGGGTGACTTTGACGCCGTCTTTGACGGCTTTGTCGGTGAGTTTGGTGCAGTCATCCAGGAAGAGTTCATAGCCGCCGGCTTGGATCAGCATGGGAGGCAGTCCGGTCAGGTCGCCGTAGAGAGGGGACAGGCGGACATCATTCAGGGCCATGCCTTTGGGGGCGTAGCTGGGATTGTTGATTTCATGCAGCATTCCTTTATTGATTTCTCCCAGGCTCAGGTCTTTTTTCACGTTGTCCTGACGGGACGGGGACTGGGTTTCCATGGTGGTCCAGGGAGAGGGGAGTACTAGCAGGCCGGGTTGGGGCAGGTTTTGTTTTTTCAGTTCCAGGGCCAGGGCCAAAGCCAGGTTGCCGCCGGCAGAATCGCCGAAAAGAATCAGCTCTTTGGGATTGGTGCCGCGTTTCAGAATGGTCTTATAGGCGGTGACCATGTCGTTCAAGGCTGCCGGGTACGGATTTTTGGGAGCAATGCGATAATCCACCAGGTAGGTGTCCTTGGCATTGGCCACCACGGATTGCCGTACGGCCAGGTTCTTATAGTCGTTGTTCAGGGGGACGATGTAACCGCCGCCATGGACCTGGAGTACGGTGCGGTTGGGGTCGCCTTTGGGGTTCTCCAGTTTCACCATATTCAGCTTTTTGACCTTGAACGGGGTGTAGGTCCAGCCATCGGGCACGGAAAATTGGGAAGTCTCCGCACCGGTAACGGCCACTTTGAAATAGGCATCCATCTCTTTGTAGATGTAGGCCTGCTTGGCTTTGTCATCCTGGATTTGGACGCCTTGCTGGTTCAGGGACCAGGCGGGGGCGGCACTGACGGAAAAACCACCGGCAAATAAGCTGAAACCTAACAAGCCGGCTGCAGCCAGTCTGCGCAATTTGAGATTCATACAATCAGCTCCTTTACATTTTTATGAAAATTCACTTGTAGGACACATTTTCTGTATCTATTATACGCCTAATAATTGTTAGAGTCCAAGTAATTTATAAAATTTATAGAATATTTTAGGGCTGGGAATGGTTCACCTCTCCAGCTGCAGATTGATCAAGTCCCTGATTTCGGCGTAGGAATCGATGCTGTCCTGGAGCTCCGTCAGGTTCCTGACAAAGTCGTTGGGCATACTGGGGTACACGGTGAAGGTGACTTTCACGCTGTCTTCAGCGGCTTTTTGGGCCAGGGCTTTACAGTCGTCCAGAAAGAGTTCATAGCCGCCGGCTTGCCTCAGCAAAAGGAAAACACCCCAAAGCTGGAGTTTGGGGTCCAGTCTTGGGGTGTTCTTTTAGGGCTGGTGCGAATACGTTCAAGACAGCCTTACTAAGGTTTTTTGCTTATTTGGCCAGGTTCAGATTGATGAAGCTTTGGATTTCGGCGTAGGAATCCAGGCTTTCCTGGAGCTCAGGGATACACATATTGAAGTCGTGGGACATATTGGGATAGATGGTCAGGGTGACTTTCACATTGTCTTCAGCGGCTTTTTGGGCCAGGGTCAGGGCGTCATCCCGGAACAGTTCGTAGGCGCCGGCTTGAATCAGCATAGGAGGCAGGCCGGTCAGGTCGGCTTTTACCAGGGACAGGCGCGGATCGCTAAGCTTCATTCCTTTGGGGGCATAGGTGGGGTGATTGATTTCGTAGAACATTTTCTGGTTGGTTTCGCCCAGGACCAGGTCTTTCTTTACATTACCCTGGCGGGAAGCGGATTGGGTTTCGAAGGTGGCCCAGGGGGAATCCAGCACCAGCAGGCCGGGCTGGGGCAGTTTTTCTTCCTTTAATTTTACAGCCAGGGCCAGAGCCAGGTTGCCGCCGGCGGAATCACCAAAAAGGACAATCTGCTGGGGCTTGGTGCCTTGGGCCAGTACGGATTTGTAGGCGGTCAAGGCATCTTCCAGGGCTGCGGGGTACGGATTCTGGGGTGCCAGGCGATAGTTCACCATATAGGTGTCTTTGGCGTCTGCCAGTACGGCCTGGCGTACGGCCAGGTTCTTGTAGCCGTTGTGCAGGGGAACCACGTAGCCGCCGCCATGGAGCTGCAGGACGGTACGGTTGGCGTCGCCTTTGGGATTGGTTAATTTTTCCAGGGTAACGTTTTGGGCCTGGTATTTGGTGTAGGTCCAGCCGTCGGGGGCAGCAAAGTCTGCGGGCTTTTGGGCGGGATGGAAATAGGCATCCATGCGCTTGGCCACGTAGGCCTGTTTGGCGGTGTTTTCTTCAATTTTGACGCCGGGTTGGTTCAGGCTCCAGGCTGGAGCAGCGTAAACGGAAAGGGAGCCGGCAAAAAGGCTGAAGCCTAAGATGCTGGCGGTGATGACTTGACGCAATTTGGTATGCATTGGGGTACCTCCTTTGGTACAAACAAGATAGATTATTTTTATTATAAACCTGGAACCCGGCTCTAAGGCAAGAGTGTGAAGGCAAAAAGCTGATAGAATCTGGCTATCCTGGACTATACGCAAAAGCTATCGGTGCTATGCAGAAGGGGCAGTTGTAAATGCTTTGATTTCTACTATAATAGTAGAGTACAGAAAATTGTCTAGGAAAGTGTGAACGAGATGAGTGACGGAATTCGGAAAGGGAATCTGTGGAAGCAGATTCTGTTATTTGCCCTGCCCCTGGCGGCTACCACCATGCTGGAGCAGCTGTTCAACTCCACGGACGTGATTGTGGTGGGACGGTTTGCCAGCAGCAATGCTTTGGCAGCGGTGGGCAGCACCAGTTCGGTGGTGAATTTGTATATTACGATTTTTACGGGACTGGCCATTGGGGCCAATGTGCTGACGGCCCAGAACATTGGAGCCCGGAATCAGGCCAAGGTAACCCAGGCAGTGCATACGTCCTTGGCTCTGGCGCTGCTTAGCGGGCTATTGATGACCCTATTTGGGTACTTTACGGCGGAGCCGCTGCTGGTGGCCATGGGGACGCCGGCGGAAATCATGGATCTGGCGGTAAGCTACCTGAGAATCTATACCCTGGGGTCCATTTTCATCATGCTGTACAACTTTGAATCGGCCATTATGCGGGCCAACGGGGACACCAAAAGGCCCCTGTACTGCCTGCTGTTTTCCGGGGCACTGAATGTGGTGCTGAACTTGTTCTTCGTTATCGGCTGCGGGCTGTCGGTGGCCGGGGTGGCCATTGCTACGGTGCTGGCCAACGGGGTAGGGGCGCTGCTGCTCCTGCACTTTCTCCGGTCGGAAAAGAATATGGTTCAGGTGCGGCTGTCCTGGGTGCGGCTGGATATGCCCATGCTCCGGGAGATTCTGCGGATTGGGATTCCGGCGGCCATTCAGGGGGCCATGTTCAATGCGGCCAATGTGGTAATCCAGACTGGGTTCAACCAGTTGGGGGCAGACATTATTGCGGCCTCCACCATTGGGGTCAATGCGGAGATTTTTGCCTTCTACCTGATGAACAGCTTCAACCAGGCGGCGGTTACCTTCAACGGGCAGAATTTCGGGGCAGGGAACTACGCCCGGTGCCGGAAGTCCACCCGGGTGGCCATGATTCTGGCGGAAGTGATTTCCATGGGCTTTGTGGGGCTGCTGCTGGTATTCCGGGTGCCGTTTGCGGCACTGTACACCACCAGCCAGACCATCATCGAACTGGCGCAGGTGCGGTTAATCTACGTGCTGCCCTTTGAAGTGTTCAACATTATGATTGAAGTGTATTCCGGGTCCCTGCGGGGGCTGGGGTATTCTTCCGTGCCGGCGGCTATGTGTGCCATTTTCGTCTGCGGCGTGCGGCTGTTGTGGCTGTTTTTGGTATTCCCCCGTTACCATACGTATTTCTGCCTGTTGGTGGTGTACCCCATCAGCTGGATCCTCACCAGCGGAGCGCTGGCGGTGTGCTACTACAGCATAAGAAGAAAGGTGTTGCCACTGAAGACGGTGGAAGCCTGAGAAAAAATAATAGCTTGGCAACAACTCCCCTCCAAAAGGAAAATGGCGGGGAGTTTTCTTATGGGAAGTTTAGAAGACTTTCTTCGGCAGCCTCTATGGCACGGGTAGATTTTCTTTTCAAATTCTGCTGCAATGTTGTAAAAACAACATACTTCTTTCGCCCTTATATGTATACTAAAATTATACAGAAGGCTGTAAGGTACAGCGGTAAATCGATGTATGCAGTTAAGAAAGGAAATTTCTATGGCAAATCCCAAAACTTTCCAAGTAGATATAGAAAAATGCAAGGCCCTGGTTCAGCTGAAAAGGGACTATTTCAGCGGCAAGCTGTCTTTTGAGGAGGCCCGTGAGCTTCTGGTGCAGCGGTTTCCGGTGGTGACGCCGGAAGAGTTCGCCTATGGGGAGCAGCAGCTGAAGGAAGAAGGGGTCACGGACCAGGATATGCAGGACCGGATGGACGACCTGCTCCGGCTATTTGAACCGGTCTTGCAGGTGCGGAAGCTGGACAGCCTGCCGGAGGGGCATCCGGTAAAAAGCTATCTGGACGAAAACCGGGCGCTGGAGCCGGTACTGGCCCAGGCGGAAGCCCTGCTGCAGAAAGACAAGTTCATCAAGAACCCCTGGCTGGAGGTATACGACAAGCTGCTGGCGTATATCAAACACATTACCCGGAAGCACAACCAACTGTTTCCTTTCCTGGAAAAGGCGGGATTTGACCGTCCCACCGCCGTGATGTGGGCCTTTGACGATGCGGTCAGGGACAAAATCCTGAAGGGCAGCCGCCTGCTGCAGCAGGGGAATGAGACAGAATTTCTGGCCTTTCAGCCAGAAGTGGTGGCCGACCTCCGGGATATTATGGGGAAAGAGGAAACCATTCTGTTTCCTACGGCGCTCCGGGTGCTGACGGAGGGGGACTTCCGGAAAATGCGCATTGGGGAGGAAGAAGTGGGCTTTGCCAACATCCCGGAACCGATGGGCTTTCTGCCGGAAAAGGCCCAGCCCCAGGTGCAGGGTGCAGCGGTGCCTCAGGGCTTTATGGGGGAACTGGACGCACTGCTGCAAAAGTACCAGGTGGGGAAATCGGCCCAGGAATTCCTGGACGTGGCCAATGGGCAGTTGACCCTGGAGCAGATCAATTTAATCTACCGGCATTTGCCCATTGACCTGACCTTCACCGATGAAAACGACATTGTAAAGTTCTACTCGGATTCCAAGGAGAGAATCTTTGACCGGAGCGCCGGGGTAATCGGCCGGGTCATGCAGAACTGCCATCCCCGTTCGGTGCTGCCGGTGGTGAACAAGGTGGTGGAGCTGCTGCGCACCGGGCAAAAGGATAAAATCGAGTTCTCCCTGCGGAAGAAGGGAATGCTGGTTCACGTGAACTACATTGCCGTGCGAGACGAAAGCGGCAAGTTCCGGGGCATCCTGGAAACCATGCAGAACATTGCCCCACTGAAAAAGGATTTCGAAGGGGACCTGGTGGAGGCGGTGCCGTCTTCCCATAAAGCAGAGAAAACTCCTGGGGAGCAGGAGAAGCCGGAAGCAAAAGAGGCAGCGGGGGCTGCCCAGCAGGATCCGGCGGAAACAGTGGACCTGTCCATTACCATGGCGGGGCTGATGGATAAGTACCCGTATCTGAAGGACTATTTCGTCACGCTGAACCCCATGTTCAAGAAGATGCAAAATCCCATTACCTTTGCGGCGGTGGGGCGGTTTGTAACGCTGCAAATGGTGGCGCAGCGGGGCGGCTTTGTACCGGAAGAACTGCTGGAAAAGGTACGGGCAGAGATTCGAAGACACCAATAAGCGGGAAATAGAAAAGGGGAAAACAAAAAATGACTTGCGGCTCCTATGGGGGGGAGTTCACAAGTCATTTTTGTGCATTGTGTTGGGATTATTAAGGGTGGCAGGCAGCTGCGCCTGTCGGGCTGCTCTTACAGTCTATGGGAGGAGTTCAGTACGTCCTTCATCTTGTGGGCAACCATTTGTTTGATGGCTTCGCGGCCCTTGCCCAGGTAGGAACGGGGATCGAAGTCTTCCGGATGTTCTGCCAGGTATTGGCGGATGGAAGCGGTCATGGCCAGACGCAGGTCAGTATCGATGTTGATTTTGCAGACGCCGAAGGTGCCGGCTTTTTTCAGCATATCTTCCGGGCAGCCCTGTGCGCCTTCGATTTTGCCGCCAAATTCGTTGCATTTTGCCACGAATTCAGGCAGTACGGTGGAAGCACCATGGAGTACCAGGGGGAAGCCGGGCAGCAGGTTGGTGATTTTTTCCAGACGGGCAAAGTCCAGTTCGGGTTTGCCTTTAAATTTGTAGGCGCCGTGGCTGGTGCCGATGGCGATGGCCAGGGAGTCAACGCCGGTGCGTTCTACGAATTCTACAGCCTGGTCCGGATCGGTGTAGGTGGCGTCTTTGGTGTTGACCTTGACGGCATCTTCTACGCCGGCCAGTTTGCCCAGCTCAGCTTCTACTACAACGCCTTTGTTGTGGGCATAATCTACTACCCGTTTGGTCAGTTCGATGTTTTCTTCGAAGGGATATTTGGAGCCGTCGATCATTACGGAGGTGAAGCCGCCGTCTACGCAGGCTTTGCAGATATCGAAATCAGCGCCGTGGTCCAGGTGGAGCACGATGGGCAGGTTGGTGTCTTCTACAGCAGCCTGTACCAGGCTCAGCAGGTAGGCGTGTTTGGCATATTTGCGGGCGCCGGCGGAAACTTGCAGGATCAGGGGAGATTCTTCCTCTTTGGCTGCGTCTACAATACCTTGGATAATTTCCATGTTATTGACGTTAAAAGCGCCTACAGCATAATGGCCTTCATAGGCTTTTTTGAACATTTCTTTAGAAGTTACTAATGGCATATTTGACCCTCCTAGATTTTTTCTACGGTACTCATTATACCATACCTGGGGAAAATTTTCCCTGCTGAATGTAGGCCAAAAAGTCGGCAGGCAGGGGCGCGGTAATCCGCAGGGGCGCCCTGGTCAGGGGGTGTATAAGCTCCAGGGTTTTTGCGTGGAGCAGGTGGCGGCTCTGGGGCCCCGGGGGACCGTACAGGTGGTCGCCTGCCAGGGGATGGCCGGCGTGGGCGCAGTGGACCCGTATCTGGTGGGTGCGGCCGGTTTCCAGGGTAAACTGGACCAGGTCATAGTCCCCAAAGGTCTCAAGGACCTGGTAATGGGTAACGGCCGGGGCGCCGCTGGGGTCCACCTGGCGGCGGATAATGGAGCCGGGAGCCCGGGCAATGGGGCCATTCAGGCAGCCCTTGGGCGGGTCCCAATGGCCTGTGGTAAGACCCCAGTATTCTTTGCGGAGCTTCTGCTGGCTGAGCATATGGTGGATGCAGGCGTTTTTGGCAAAAAGCACCAGGCCGGAGGTTTCCCGGTCCAGGCGGGAGACCGGGTGGATGGCGGCGGGAATCTGGTGAGTCTGGTAATACCAGGCTACCCGGCGGCTCAGGGCCGGCTGGGGGTCAGGACTGGAATTGTGGGTTACCAGACCGGCAGGCTTGTTTACCGCCAGCAGCACGTCATCTTCGTAGACGATGTCTAGAGCCGCGGGCTCGGGCTCCACGGCGGAGGTCTCGGGAAGAAATTCCCAGGTGACGGTGTCGCCGGGGCTCAGCAGCAGGTCCCAGGACGTGGGAGCGCCGTTAACCTTCAGGACGCCGGCTTCCTTACATTTCTTCCAATATTGCTGGCTCATACCCCACTGGAGCAGCAGGGTCTTCAGGCGTAGGGGGGACTTTTCAGGGCTAAGGGTTAGACTGGGCAAAGGGAACCTCCTTGGGGCAAGTGTTGACTATGGGGGAAACATCAGTTAAGATGAACGGGTGGAAAGAACGTACAGGCTTTTTGGCTGTACGGCTATCTACACCAATAATACGCAATCCACGCAGGAATGGGGATATTAAATGAACAAGAAGATATTGGCCTTGGCGGTGCTGGGCTGTACGCTTTTCAGCAGCCAGGCTTTGGCAAAAGACGCAGATTGGAACCTCCTGGGCGAAAACAAGTCCGGGGCTTACTATGTGGACGCAGCTTCCCTTAAACCGGTGGGCAAGGAAGCGGACCTGACCCAGGCTTCCACCAAGGCGGTATTTAAGGACAAGGCGTTTTTGCGCATTCTTAACGACCACTTTGCCAAAAAACTGAAGGAAAACGATACAGCGGCCGGTTGTGAGCTTATTGTAACACTGAATTCGGTCCAAAACACCTATAAAATTGACCAGATCAAAGTGGTATCGGAAAAGGGCAAGACCTTGGAGTCCAGAAAGCTCCAGGAGGAGTTCTCTCCCATTCCGGCCAGGACCTTTGTGGCACAGCTGAACCAGGAAGTGAAGGCCTGGAAAATCCAAAAAAGCCACCCCTTGACTGTAGGGCGGGTAAAGCCCGGGGAAAAGGGCAAGCGGCTGAAGGTGAAGAAGGCTTCCAGTTCTCCTGCACTCCGGGTGGGCAAGGCAACCAAGCCTAAGGCTGCAAAAGCAAAGGTTGTACCCGTGAAGAAAACCCAGAAAGGAACCAACTAACTATGAAAATCAGAGGCTTTGAAAAAATTACTTCCTATCAAAATATGGATTTCCCCCTGCCCAGCAGACAAACCAGCCGCAGCGCCGGCTACGACATCTATCTGCCGGAAGAAGTCACCATTCCGGCCCATACCCAGAAGCTGGTGCCTACGGGAATCAAGGCGTATATGCAGGACAACGAATACCTGGGTATCCACATTCGCTCCAGCATGGCTGTAAAACGCCATTTGCGCCTGGTAAATAATGAAGGGATTGTAGATGCGGACTACTACAACAACCCGGACAACGAGGGTCATATGCTGCTGGCACTGTACAATGACAGCGACGAGGACGTGACTCTGCAAAAGGGCGAACGGGTGGCCCAGGGGATTTTCTATCAATATCTGTTGGCTGACCAGGACGGCGCCACCCCCAAACAGGAGCGCAGCGGCGGCTTTGGCAGCACCAAATAAGGAGCGATGCGCAATGAGCGACAATAAATGGAAGAAAATGGCGGATGCGGTGGATACCATCGGCGACTGGGCCGGCTACCATATTTATGAATGGTTCAAGCTGTTCCCGGAAGCCAGGGTAACAGCCCTGCGGGAATATATGTACGTGAAGGCCCATCTGGTGCAAAGCTGCGCCAAAATGGTGGGCCAGACCTACAGCCTGGAAGAATGGAACGATTTTTACCTGACCCTGGGCAAACAGATGGAAGCTACCCCGGACTACAGCTACGGGGCCAATTATGAGGAAATGTGTGAGGCCCTCCACGCCTATGAAGGGCTGAGCCTGCCCCAGGTACGCCAGGTCTTTGCCAAACGGGCAGGAATCGGGGCTACCGTATATTCCCAGCAATTTGTACCGGAATTAACAAATTTGTTCAGCCGGTGCATGGCAGATTTACGAAAAAACATTAAATAAGGCAAAAAGTGACGAAATTTGCTCAAATCGGTTGACATTTCAGCGCAGAATGCCTATACTAAAACCATAAAATTTACAAGTGATAGAGGCGCGGAAACGATCAGTAGTTTTCTGAGGGACACCAAAGAGGAAAATGAAAGGCCAACCGCCGAAGCAGGACCGTGGGTACATGGCCGTGCTGGGCTGCAGATCAAGAATCTGCAGACTGTCGCCTTAGGGTGGAGAGCTATCAATGATGTGGAATGAACAAGAGCTTCCTGGCAAAAGGAACGCTTCTATTTCTATAAGTCATTGGGCTCGCTCAATGACTTATTTTTTTAGGACAAAAGGAGAGATGGCTTCATGGTAAAAGTATTGGTAAACGGTGCATTGGGTAAGATGGGTCATACGGTTGTCCAAACGGTACTGAAACAAAGCGATATGGAACTGGTAGGCGCTGTAGATGTATTCGGGGAAGGCAAAACCGTGGAAGGCACGCCGGTGGATACCGATCTGGCAGCTGCCCTGGCCGCCCACAAACCTGATGTAGTGGTGGACTTCACCCGGCCGGATGTAGTTATGAATAGTCTTCGGACCATCTTGAACGCTAAAGTGAACGCTGTAGTGGGCACCACCGGTTTTACCAAGGAAAACTTGGACGAACTGGATGCCCTGGCCAAAAAGAATGATGTGGGCGTGCTGGTTTGCCCCAACTTTGCAATGGGCGCTGTGCTGATGATGAAAATCGCCACGGAAGTGGCCAAGTATTTCCCCCAAGTGGAAATCATCGAAATGCACCACGACCAAAAACTGGATGCGCCTTCCGGTACCGCCGTACTGACGGCCCAGAAATTGGCAGAAGCCAGAGGCGGGTTTGTAGCCCAGGGCAATCCGGATGAAACGGAAAAGCTGCCCCATGCCAGAGGTGCTGAATACGAAGGCATGAGAATCCACTCTGTTCGCCTGCCGGGCTTTGTGGCCAGCCAGGAAATCATCTTCGGCAGCATGGGCGAAACCCTGACGGTCCGCAACGATCCTGTCAGCCGGGAATGCTATATGCCGGGGGTTATGCTGGGCTGCCGTACCATGGTTAACAAAAAAGGTCTTGTCTACGGACTGGACGCCATTTTATAACATATCTAAAAACAATCGCTAGGGAAATAGAAAGGGGTACACATCATGAAACAATACAATTTGGCAATTTTGGGCGCTACGGGTGCCGTAGGTCAAGAATTTATCAATCTGCTGAACGAACGGGATTTCCCGTTTGCCAACCTGAAGCTGCTGGCTTCTGCCCGCTCTGCTGGCAAGGAACTGACCGTTCGGGGCAAAACCTATAAAGTGGAAGAAGCCAAGGCTGATTCCTTTAACGGCATTGACGTGGCTCTGTTTGCCGGCGGCTCCATCAGCAAGGAATTTGCTCCTATCGCTGTAAAAGCCGGCGCTGTGGTTATCGACAACTCCAGCACCTATCGGATGGACCCGGATGTGCCTCTGATTGTTCCGGAAGTAAACCCCCAGGACATCCAAAAACATCACGGCATCATTGCCAACCCCAACTGCTCCACCATTATCATGGTGATGGCCCTGAAACCCATCTATGACCTGGCTCGGATCAAACGGATCATCGTTTCCACCTACCAGGCTGCTTCCGGCGCCGGCAAAGACGGCCTGGACGAACTGGAACGCCAGATTCAGGAAGCTGCTGCCGGCAAAGAAATGGAAGCACATATTTTCCCCAGCGCTGGCATGCCGAAACATTATCCTCTGGCCCTGAACCTGATTCCGCAAATCGACGTATTCCTGGATAACCTGTACACCAAGGAAGAAATGAAGATGGTCAACGAAACCAAGAAAATCTTCTCCGATCCGGAAATGCGGGTAACGGCTACTACCGTTCGGGTACCTGTGTACAGAAGCCACAGCGAATCCGTCAACGTGGAACTGGAACACGATGTGGACCTGGCTGAAATCCGCAAGGCTTTGGCCAATTTCCCCGGCGTTGTGCTGCAGGACGATCCTTCCCAGCAGGTATATCCTATGCCCCTCTACACTTCCGGCCTGAACGATGTGTATGTAGGCCGTCTGAGACGGGACGAATCCGCTGCCAATAGCTTCAACTTCTGGTGCGTAGGGGACCAGATTCGTAAGGGCGCTGCCCTGAACACCCTGCAAATTGCAGAGACCATGGTTAAAAACGGCTGGCTGTAAGCAAAGAGGAGTCTGAGAGACATGAAAATCATTGTACAAAAATTCGGAGGAACGTCCGTAGCATCTCCTCACACCCGTGAGCTGGTTGTGAACAAAGTCAAGGAAGCTATCGGCAATGGCTATTCCCCTGTGGTAGTGGTATCTGCCATGGGCCGCAAGGGCGATCCCTTTGCCACCGATACGCTGATCAATATGCTGAAATCCGTGAACCCCTCTCCGGAGGATCACGAAATGGATCTGCTCATGGCTTGTGGGGAAATCATTTCCTCCGCAGTCATGGCGGCTACCTTGCAGGAAGCGGGCCTGAAGTCCAAAGCCCTGACTGGCGGCCAGGCAGGCATGATTACCGATAACGAATACGGCAACGCCAAAATCCGTAAGGTGGAACCGGATCACCTGCTGCAGCTGATTGAGCAGGGCATTATCCCGGTTATCTGCGGGTTCCAAGGGGTAACCGAAGACCATAAGAACATCACCACCCTGGGCCGGGGCGGCAGCGATACCTCTGCAGCCGCTTTCGGGGTAGCCCTGAAGGCTGACAAGGTGGAAATCTATACCGATGTGGACGGCGTTATGACCGCTGACCCCCGGGTAGTAAAAGATGCCAAGATTATCAAACAAATTTCCTACGATGAAATCCGGGAAATGGCCCACCAGGGCGCCAAGGTAATTCACCCCAGAGCGGTGGAAATCGTCATGCGCTACGGGGTGCCCATGGTAGTCAAGAGCACGTTCTCTGATGCCCCGGGCACGCTGATTACCAAGGAAGAAGATAACAACCCGGATATGGAGCAGCAGGACGATGTAAAAGGCCAGCATGCTTCCGGCGTGGCCAGCAAAACCGGCCTGTCCTTCTTTCAGGTAGAACTGGAACCGGGTGCCACCCACAACGGCAGTGAGCTGTTCGATACCCTGGCCCACAGAGGGGTCAGCATCGGCACCATGAGCCTCCAGCCCAGTTCCCTGATGTTTGCCACCTACAGTGCTGTAGCCAAAGATGCGGCTAAGGTGCTGGATGACCTGCATTTCAACTATACATTAACCGAAAATTGTGCTAAAGTAACGGTTGTCGGCGCTCACATGGGCGGGGTTCCCGGCATCATGGCCCGGTTCATCCTGGCCCTGACGGATGCAGGGATTCCCATTCTGCAAACCACTGATTCTGACAATCTCATTTCTGCCATTGTCAAGGACGACCAAGTGGATGCTGCTGTGAATGCGCTGCACAAGGCTTTTAAATCTCGGGAAGGTGAAGCGGAATGACTAGAACAAAACCCTACTTTGGTCGTTTGATGACGGCCATGGTAACCTTCTTTCACGAAGACGGCTCCCTGAATGCTGACGGCACAGCGGACTTTGCTGCCTGGCTGGTGGAACATGGCTCTGACGCAATCCTGGTTTCTGGGACCAGCGGCGAAGCCCCTACCATGACCGTGGAAGAAAAGGAAGAACTGTTTACCAAAGTAATTGCCAAGATTAACCATAAAGCTCCGGTAATCGTAGGCACCGGCTCCAACAACACGGCTGATGTGCTGAAGATGAACGAACTGGCAGAAAAAGTAGGCGCCGATGGGGTGCTGGTGGTGGGACCGTACTACAACAAACCGTCCCAGGAAGGTTTTTACCAGCATTTTAAGACCATTGCAGAGCATACCAAACTGCCGATTATCATCTACAACGTGCCCGGCCGTACCGGCACCAACATTCTGCCGGAGACCATCAACCGGTTGGCCCGGGAATGCTCCAACATTGTGGCAGTAAAGGAAGCTTCCGGCAATGTCAGCCAGGTGGCAGAACTGTACCGTATTGCTCCGGAAGATTTCTCCATCTACAGCGGTGATGACGGTTTAATCCTGCCGCTGATGAGCGTAGGGGCTGTGGGCCTCATCTCCGTACTCAGCAACGTAGGCGGAGAACTGCTCCAGGACCTGATGACCAGCTACGAAAAGGGCGAAGTACAAAAGGCCCGGGATTTGAATGCCAAGATGATTCCCCAGGCCAGATCCATGTTCCTGGTAAGCAACCCCATTCCCATCAAGGAAGCGGTTACCAAAATGACTCCCTTTAATGCCGGTCCGTACCGCCTGCCCCTGTGCCCGATGACGGACGCAGAACGGGCCAAGGTAACGGCTGCCTGGAAAGAAAGTGGCCTGCTGTAACAGCAAGGGCTGCACCACATAAGTTTGCGTTTGACCAAAACCACATGCAGTACCCGGACCTGCTGGGGGAAACCCTGGCAGGTCTTTTGGGCGTGCAAACCGTGTAATTGGACTCTTGACAAGCGGACATTTTTAGAGGAAAATGGTTACAGAAAAGATATCGGATGCATTGGCTAAAAGAGGAGACTAAAATTTATGAAACATTTGTTACAGCTAGATTTTCGCAAAGCCTTGCTGATCGTGTTCTTCTTTGCCCTGTACCGGAGTTTTATCACCGGGTCGCTGATGACCATGGCCGCAGCAGGCCTGATGGGCATCGCCCTCCTGGTGGAGTTTGGCCGTTCCCGGACTTAGCAAGGGTCCTGAACGGAAGTGTGGAAAAGGTTCGGATGCAGAAAAAAGCTTCAAGCAGCGTGCTGCCTGAAGCTTTTTTCGTGAATAGGGCCTGGCCGTACTTTATGGAGCAGGGAGGTCTTCCGCTCCCACGGTACCTTTTTCGGCTGCAAACTGGTATAATAGAGGCATAATCAAAGAGGAGAATTATTATGCTAGCTGATTTGCATATTCATACAACGTTTTCAGACGGAATTTATACCCCCCAGGAGATTGTGGACCAGGCGGTGGAAACAGGAATGCACACCATTGCCATTACGGACCATGACAATATCCAGGCGTTTGGGCCGGCTAATTCCTATATCCAGGAAAAAGGCTATACCTTGGAACTGCTCCGGGGAGTGGAGATAGATACCAATTATTATGGACGGGACGTCCATGTGCTGGGCTACCATTTTCGCCCGGACTATAAGCCTCTGCTTCAGGCCATGGCCTGGAACCGGGTGGGGCGGATTGACCGGGTCAGCCGGATCATAGACAAAATCAACAGTCTGGGCTATCCCCTGACCCTGTCGGAGGTGCGGGACGAGGCTGCCGGCTCCAAGAGCCTGGGCCGGCCGCATATTGCCAGGGTGCTGGTCAAGAAAGGGCTGTTTCCCACGGTGGGCGCGGTGTTTGATGCGCTGATTGCCGAGGGAAAGCCGGCCTACTGCCGCCAGGTGAAAATGAGCCCCAAGGAAGCTGTACAGCTGATTCACGAAGCGGGGGGCATTGCAGTGCTGGCCCATCCGGCGGAAATCAAGAATGTGAAGCTGGTGCTCCAGCTGCTTTCGGAAGTGCCCTTTGACGGGATGGAAGTCTGGCACCCTTCTACCCTGAAGGAACGGGTAAAGCACGATTGGCTGTCCATTGCCAAGGAGCAGGGTCTTTTGCCCAGCGGCGGCAGCGATCTGCACGGGAATCCTGACCGGTTCCCCAATCGTTTGGGAGAATTCCCCATTCAGTACGAAAATATTGCTGGCGTAATTAACGCCAAAAACCACTAAAATAAAGCGGGTGCGGCAAATGAAAGTGATTGCGTTTGTAGGCCCCAGCGGTACCGGGAAAAGCTACCGGGCCATCGGGGTAGCCCACGACCATGGCTGCAATGGCATCATCGATGATGGGCTGCTGATTGAAGGCACCAAGATTTTGGCAGGCAAGTCGGCCAAAACGGAACAGAATAAGGTACAGGCCGTGAAACGGGCCATCTTTATGGAAGATGACCACCGGGACGAGGTAAAACACGCCCTGACGGCCAGCGATATAGATACGCTGCTGGTTATCGGCACTTCGGACAAGATGGTGCGGACCATCTGCAAGCGTCTGGCTATTCCGGCACCGGCGGAGTACGTGTATATCCAAGACATTGCCACAGGCCGGGAAATGAAAAAGGCCCGGGAAATGCGCCTGAAGGAGGGCAAGCACATTGTGCCTGTGCCCACCATTGAGCTCAAGCCCCATTTGTCCGGGGTACTGGTGGATTTGCCCCACCGATTGTTCAACCGGAACAAAAGCAATAAGCCCCATTTGGCAGAGAAGTCCATTGTGCGTCCGGCCTTCAGCTACTATGGGAAGATTTCCGTGTCGGACTATGTGGTCATCGACATTGTGAAGATTGTGGTAAAAAAGAACAGAGATGTGGACCGAATCACGTCTATTAAGGTGCGCCGCCCTTCGGATACCAGCAAGGGCATGACCATCTATTTGGAACTGATTCTGTTCTTTGGTGCGCCGCTTTTTGAAGTGGTGAAAACCTTGCAGAATAAGATTAAGCTGAAAGTGGAGGGTATGACCTCCATGCCGGTAAAAAATATTGATGTTTCCGTGCGCAGCCTGACGGTGCGGCCGGAAGATAACCCGGAAAATAGTGAAAAGCCTGCGGCGGAGGATGATCTGGAACCTGTTATTGAGGTGGAGACCGAGGCTGTGCCGTAAGCCTGGAACCGGGCAGATAAGGAGAGTGTGCATGGCACCGGAAGAATTTGCCCGTTATGTGGCAGACAAGAAGAAAAAACTGCAGCAGGTAACGGCTGAGCCTGTCCAGCAGAAGGAAATCAACTACGGTCAGCAGCTGCGCATAGAGCAGGAAGGCGTGGCTGTCACCGTAGCTTTTTATAATGGAAAGAAAGGGCTCAAAATCGTCTGGGGCGGCAAGGAGTCCCCTCTGCGGCAGGTTTGTGAGGACTGCCTGTCGGGGTATGCGGTGACGCCCAAAAGCGTTGGCTCTACTACAAAAGAAGCGGTACTGGGCGGTCTGCGGGAAGAAACCCTGACCCTCCTGGCTGGCAAGCCGGGCTTTGATGGCTATTGGGCCGGCAGCGACGAGTCGGGCAAGGGGGATTTTTTGGGCCCTTTAGTAGTGGCGGCTGTGGCTGTGCGGGAAGAAACCGCCAGGCAGTTTCTGGAGTGGGGGATTCGGGACAGCAAGACCCTGACGGACGACAAAATTCACACGCTGGCAGAAAAAATCCGGGAGCATGCGGCAGGGTACTCTGTACTGACCCTGCGGCCCAAGTTCTATAACCAGCGGTATGCAGAGTTGAAAGCCCAAAAGCAGAATCTGAACCATTTGCTGGCCCACGGGCACGTGACGGCACTGGCCAAGGTGCTCAAGGAGTGCCCGGACTGTCATTTCGCCCTGGTGGACCAGTTCACCCGGGTTAATACCATTACCCGGGACCTGGAAGGGGCGTTCCCGGGACTGACGGTGTATCAGCAGCCCAGGGGAGAGCAGGACATGGCGGTGGCTGCGGCGTCCATTTTGGCCCGGGACCAGTTTGTCCAGGTGATGCAGCAGCTGTCGGAAGCGGCGGGCTTTGCCCTGCCCAAGGGCGGCGGTGCCCAGGCTACCAGAGCGGGAAAGAAACTGCTGGAAAAGTTTGGGGCAGAGCGGCTGGGAGAATTTGCCAAGCTGCATTTTGCCAATGCCAAGGAAGTGCTGGGAAAATAGACGTGGGGAAGGTTTGATGCCCTGCAAACGAGAAGAGAAAAGAGGCCAAGTGTGTGCAAACAGCTGGGCGTCCTTTTGATATTTGCCGGAAATATAGAAATATTTTCCGTTGTGACAACAAATTTACGATTGTTTCTCATTTGGCTGCTATAGCTATGGTATAATAAAGAGATGAATCAATGAACATGACAAAAATAGGGGATTTCCCCTAAATACAGATAATGGCAGGTTTTCGTACAATGAATAAAACTGTTTTTCGCGTGCTGTGCATTCTGTTTGTGGTAGTGGTCCTGGTTTCGGCTGGGGTTATCTACTTTACTTTTGATGTTTCGGCGCTGCGGTATCTTTCCACCTTTAAATTTTATTATGCCATTCTTGCTTTGTTGGTCCTGTCCATCGGCCTGTTCTTCGATGCCAGCCGGCTGATTACGCTGACCAAGATTTCGGGCGAGAAAATGGATTATACCCATGTGTACAATGCTGTATTCGCCAACTATTTCCTGGCCCTGTTGACTCCTGGCCAGGGGGGCGGCGGGATTGCCATGCTGCTGTTTATGAAACGGGCTGGGGTTCCCGTGGCCAAGTCCACGCTGATTATCATTGTGCGTACGGTAATGTCCATTTTGTTCCTGTTTCTGATGGTCCCTATTGTGTTTTATTTGGACCCGGAACTGGTTGGCTGGATGCCCAACAGTGTAATTGCCCTGGTCTGTGCGTTCTTTATCCTGACTCCTGGGCTTTTGTGGCATCTGGTGGTAACGGGCAAGATTGAGCACTGGCTGGTGCGTTTCTCCAAACGGTTTTCAACCCGGGTGCAGGAAGCAATTTTCCTGGGCTACCGGGATTTCCAACAGGCTATTTTCATGATGCAGCAGCATCCGCTCCAGGTTTTCCGGGCCTTTATTGAGTCTGGTCTGAGTTTGCTGTTCATTTATTCCGTAGTACCGGTGTTCATCCGGGCCTTTGGCATTCACATTCCTCTGTCCGTAATTATGGGCCGGATGTGCCTGATCAACCTGATTCTGTACTTTACGCCTACTCCTGGGGGTTCCGGCGTGGCAGAAGGCGGCTTTTTGGTACTGTTTAATCCCATTTTGCCTCCGGGCGTCTCCGGGGTGCTGGCCGTACTGTGGCGTTTCTTCTGTGAATACATTCCCTTCAGCATTGGGGCTGTGCTCACCATCCGTTACTTCGGCGTGGATATTTTGACGCAAATTCGCAATAGGAGGAACCTGGATTCATGACAAATATTCTGGTTACTGGCGGAGCAGGGTTTATTGGCTCCCATGTGGTTGCCTTGCTGCTGAAGCAGGGGTATGAAAAGGTATGCGTGCTGGACAATCTGTCCACTGGTAAAAAGGAAAACGTTCCCGCTGCCGTGCCCTTGGAAGTCCTGGACATCCGCAGCCCAGAACTTGAAGCCTTTCTCCAGAAACAGCAGTTTGATGTGGTAATCCATCTGGCGGCCCAGACCATGGTGCCCTTTTCCATGGCCCATCCGGATCTGGACGAAGCCATTAATATTTCCGGGATGGTGCATCTTTTGGAAGGCTGCCGGAAAAGCGGCGTGAAGAAGATTATTTTCTCCTCCAGCGCAGCCATTTACGGGGATAACCAGAACCTGCCCCTGAAGGAAACGGAAGCTCCGGCTCCCACGTCCTTCTATGGGCTCACCAAGGCGGCTGGGGAGCAGTACATCCGGCTGTACGAAAAGGCTTTTGGCCTCAAAGGCATCATCTTCCGCTTTGCCAATGTATACGGGGAGCGGCAGGGTGAAACTGGCGAAGGCGGCGTCATCAGCATCTTCGCCCAAAAGATTGCCAAACAGGAAGCGGTTTCCATTTTTGGGGACGGGAACCAGACCCGGGACTTTGTGTACGCCGGGGATATTGCCCGGGCCATTGTACTGGGAGTGGGCTATGAAGGCTCTGGTACCTTTAACGTTTCCACCAACCAGGAGGTCAGCCTGAACCAGTTGATTGCAGCCCTGGAAAAGGTTACCGGCAAGAAGCTCCAGGTAAACTACGGACCCGTACGGCCGGGAGATATTTATGCTTCCGTATTGTCCCACCAGGCCATTGTAGAAAAACTCAACATGACGGAGTTTACCCCTCTTGAACAGGGCCTGGCCAAAACCATGGCCTATTTTCAACGCCAGTACGGCAAATAATCAGCTACTAATTGAATGAAGGAATCCGGAGGTTTGGACCCATGAAAAAGTTTAGCGTATTTTGTCTCTTGCTGTGCCTGCTGCTTTTAGGCGGCTGTGCCGGCAGCAGCCAGAGCAGGGATAAAATGCAGAACAAGACCATGCGTCTGGCCACCGGCCAAAGCGGCGGTGCCTATGCGGGGCTGGGGGATGTTTTGACGCCCCTGCTGAACCAGAACATGAAGGGCGCTGCCGTTAAGACTGTAGAAACCAATGGTTCTGCAGCCAATATTGAGCTGCTGCGGCAGAAACGGGCAGAGCTGGCCCTGGTGCAGGGTGATGCGGCCTACGGGGCCCATACCGGGACGGAATCCTACCAGAACCGGAAAATGAGCAATCTCCAGGCCATCGGCACCCTGTTTGTGGAGCCGGTGCAGATTATCACCTACGATGTGACGGGAATCCGCAAACTGTCCGACCTGAAGGGGAAAACGGTGTCCGTAGGAGCAGCTGGCTCCGGCATGGAAAGCAACGCCCAACAGGTACTGGCTGCTGCAGACATTACCTATGATGACCTGAATATCCAATATCTATCTGTAGCGGATACCCTGCGGGCGCTGAAGGAAGGCACGGTAGATGCGGCGTTTGTTACGTCGGTGCTGCCTACGCCGGCCCTTCAGGAATTGTCCCGGCAGCGGCGGCTGGTATTTGTACCGATAGCGGGCCAGGCCGCAGAAGAATTGTTGCGGAAGTACGATTTTTATCAGGAACTGGTGATTCCTGCGGGAACGTACGCTAACCAGACAGAAGCCTGTCCTACGGTGGCGGTGGAATGCCTTTTGGTGACCACCGATGGTACCAGCAAGGAAAACGCCCACAAATTGGCGGAAACCCTGTACGACCACTGGAATGAGCTGCGCCAGCAGTTCCCGTATCTGCCGGAACGGTCCCTAGAAAATATTTTACAGAATACGGAAATTCCCCTGACACCGGGAGCAGAGCAGTTCCTGACGGAAACCGAAGCCAAACAATAATCCAACGTTCAGGAAAAGTAATTTGCAAAACGGGCTCCAACACTGTATAATGAACAACAAGAGACTAGACCTATCGGTTTCGAAAAAGGGCCAAATGTTCGGAATCGTAGGGAATACGGGAAGAGAATCAAATAGTTTCGTTTGTTGGAGTATGGACGAAAATATACTCCAGTATTTCTATATGTAAAATAAATAAGGAGGTGTCTTTTTGAATAAAGGACAACAAAAGAAGTTAAGCATTATCCCCTTGGGCGGTCTGGGAGAGATTGGCAAGAATATGACCGCATTTCAGTACGGCAATGATATGATTTTGGTGGATGCTGGTTTGGCATTCCCCGATGACGATATGCTGGGCATTGATCTGGTAATTCCCGATACCACTTACCTGCAGGAAAACAAGGACAAGTTCAAGGCCATTTTCCTGACCCACGGTCACGAAGATCACATCGGCGCTCTGCCGTATATTATGAAGGACTTCAGCGTGCCCGTCTACGGAACTCCCCTGACCCTGGGAATCCTGGCCGGCCGTCTGAAGGAAAATGGTGTCAGCGACAGCAAATGCAAGGTGGTAAAGCCGGGCAACTCCGTACGGGCCGGCGCCTTCCGGGTGGAATTCATCCGGGTAAACCACAGTATTCCTGATGCCGTATGTCTGGCCATTCATACGCCTATCGGCGTGATTGTTCACACTGGCGACTACAAGTTCGACCAGACCCCTGTGGACGGTCAGGTGGCTGACTATGCAAAACTGGCGGAAATCGGCAATAAGGGCGTACTGCTGCTGCTGTCCGATTCCACCAATATTGAACGCACGGGCTATACGCCCAGCGAAAAAAGCGTGGGCAAGACCCTGGATGAACAGTTCAGACTGGCCAAGAACCGGGTCATTGTTGCCACCTTCTCTTCCAACGTACACCGGATCCAGCAGGTCGTTGACGCAGCTGTCATGACCCGCCGGAAAGTCGCTGTAATCGGCCGCAGCATGGTCAACGTAGTGAATATCTCCATTGAAATGGGATATCTAAACGTACCGGCCGGCGTGCTGATCGACATTGACGAAGCGAAAAACTACGCTCCCCGTCAGATTGCTATTATCACCACGGGCAGTCAGGGTGAACCGATGAGTGCCCTGACCCGGATGAGCAACAGCGACCACCGGAAAGTCTCCATTATGCCGGGGGATACGGTCATCATTTCCGCAACGCCTATTCCCGGCAACGAAAAGGGCGTAGCCCGGACCATCGACAACCTGTACAAACAGGGTGCTGAGGTGGTTTATGGCAAGGAGCAGGGCATTCACGTGTCCGGCCACGCCAGCCAGGAAGAAATCAAATTGATGCACCGGCTGATCCGGCCCAAGTTCTTTATGCCCGTCCATGGCGAATACCGCCATCTGGTAAAGCATAAGAAACTGGCCATGCAGCTGGGTATGCCTAAGGAAAACATCGTCATTGCCGAAAACGGCTCCGTAGTTGACGTAACCCCCAATTCCATCGGAATCAGCGGGAAGGTAACTGCCGGCAAGGTATTGATTGATGGTCTGGGTGTAGGTGACGTAGGCAACGTGGTTCTCCGTGACCGCCGCCAGCTGTCCCAGGACGGCATCCTGATTGTGGTGGTTACCATTGACCACAGCAACTACCGGATTGCTGCCGGCCCGGATATTGTTTCCAGAGGCTTTGTGTATGTACGGGAATCTGAGGAACTGATGGAAGGCGCACGGGACAGAGTGCTGAGTACCCTGGACAAGTGCCGGGAAAACAACATCACCGAATGGTCCGCCCTGAAATCGGCGGTACGGGATTCCTTGGGCAAGTATCTGTTCGAAAAGACCAGAAGACGTCCGATGATCCTGCCTTTGATTATGGAAATCTAAGTCTTAACTAATTCAAAACAAATCTTCAGGAAGGTAGAAGCGTGGAGAATAAAGGAAAACACGGGAGAAAAAAACAAACGAAATTTGATTTTACCATCAATCGGGAAGTGCTGGGGATTCTGCTGGCAGCCTTTGCCGTCTTTTTGGCGGCGGGGCTGGCAGGTCTGAATATCGGCAGCCTGGGGGCTTATCTGCTGAAGGTCCTGGTATATGCCCTGGGTGTGGGCAGCTTCCTTTTCCCCCTGTATGTGGGTGTTATGGGCCTGGCGTTTATCATCAACCATGAACACCTGCGGTTTTCCCGGAAATTCTTCACCCTTCTGCTGTTTCTTATTTCTATCCTATCCCTATGGCATGTGTACCACACACCGGAGGGCTCGGAACTGATTCCTGAGTATCTTATGACCGGTGGCGGCCTCTTGGGAGGCGCCATCGTGTTTGTTTTTACGAAAATATTGGGCCGGGTGGGTACGGTGATTCTCTTGAGTGCCAGTGCCCTGACGGCTTTGGTCCTCACCGGGAAGTTCTCCCTGAGCAAGCCGCTAAAAACGGCGGGCACCATGGCTGCCGAAGGAGCCGAAACTGCCGCCCAGAAATGGGAGGAAATGCGGGAACGGCGCCGGGAAAACAAGCATTCTTCTTTCTATAACCAGGAAGAGGACGGGAAAGAACTGCCTCTGTTCCCGGGACGCCAGGAAGAAAAACCTGCGGAGGAGCCCAAACTGACCTTTGCTGAACGGCTGAAAAAGGCCAGCAGCGGTCCTCTCCTGAAGTTCCAGAGGGAGCAGGTGGCTGCGTCCCCTTTGCCGGAACCGGCTTTTGCGCAGGCTTCTGAACCCTTTGGCGGCGAACCGGAAGACTCCGGCGAGTTTACGGTGCCGGAAAAGGACGGGGACAGCGGGGAAGAAAGCAACTACACCTTCCCGCCCCTGGATTTGCTGAACAAGGAAAAGCCCGTGAACAAGCGGAATTTCCAGCAGGAAATCGAGACCCAGGGTGGGACCATTGAGCAGACGCTCCACGACTTTGGGGTGAATGCCGCCCTGGTGAACGTGACCAAGGGACCTTCGGTCACCCGGTATGAACTGGAACCGGCCCCCGGGGTGAAGGTCACCAAGATTCAGAACCTGGCGGACGATATTGCCCTGAAGCTGGCTGTGTCCAGCATCCGGATTGAACCCATTCCCGGGAAGGCCGCTATCGGTATTGAAGTCCCCTCCCAGACGGTGGAACCGGTAACCTTCCGGTCCATTGTGGACTGTCCCGAGGTGAAAAACGCCAAGGGTAAGCTGTGCATTGGACTGGGTAAGGATATTTCCGGCCACGTGGTGGTGGCGGACCTGAGCCGTATGCCCCACCTGCTGATTGCAGGCTCTACGGGTTCTGGTAAATCCGTCTGCATCAACACCATTATTGCCGGGCTGCTGTATCGGTGCAAGCCCGAAGAAGTTAAACTGATCCTGGTGGATCCCAAGGTAGTGGAACTGACCAACTACAACGGGATTCCCCATTTGCTTACCCCTGTGGTGACCGGTCCTAAGCAGGCCGCTTCTGCCCTGCACTGGGCGGTGGTGGAAATGGAACGGCGCTACAGTCTGTTTGCCAAAACCCAGGTCCGGAAAATCGATGACTACAATGCCATTGCAGAACCTGGGGAGAAGCTTCCTTTTATTGTAATTATCATTGACGAGTTGTCCGATCTGATGATGGTGGCAGCGGTGGATGTGGAAGATGCCATTTTGCGTCTGGCCCAAAAGGCCCGGGCGGCAGGCATCCATCTGATCCTGGCCACCCAGAGACCTTCCGTGGACGTGCTGACCGGTACCATCAAGGCCAATATTCCTTCCCGGATTGCCTTTGCGGTTTCCTCCCAAATCGACAGCCGTACCATCCTGGACGCCAGCGGGGCTGAAAAGCTGCTGGGCCGGGGGGATATGCTGTTCTTCCCTACAGGGGCCAACAAGCCTCTCCGGGTACAGGGAGCCTTTATTACGGATGATGAGCTGAACCGCATCGTCGACTTTATCAAAGCCCAAGCCATTCCGCCTGCCTTTGCGCAGGAAGTAACTACCCAGGAATTGGCTGGAGATAAAAAGAACGCCGGTAATTCCGGTGATGAAGATGCTGAAGATGAACTGTTTGAAGATGCTGTGCGGCTGGTTATGTCCACCCATCAGGCTTCGTCCTCCATGCTCCAGCGGAAGTTCCGCATCGGGTATACCCGGGCGGCACGGCTGGTAGATGCCATGGAAGAAAAGGGCATTGTTGGTCCGGCGGATGGCAGCAAGCCGAGAGCGCTCATTATGAGTCCGACGGCAATCGAAGAAAGATTCTTTACCAAAACGTCTAAGAAAGAGGCCAACCTATTATGAAAAGCAAAATTGGAGCCTACTTAAGGCAAAAAAGAGAAGAGAAAAAACTCTCCTTGGAGGATATTGCCGAACATACCGGCATCCGGGAACCCTATTTGTCCGCTTTGGAAGAAGGGGAATTCAACAAGATTCCCGGAGATGTATTTATCCGCGGCTTTTTGCGCAACTATGGGAATTATCTGGGCCTGGATGGCAACCGGATTGTAGAGGCCTACCGGCTGGGGCTGGATCCCAAACTGGTGATGGGGGAGGAAGAAAAGGTGGAGATTCCGGTCAAGCCGGAGCTGCCCCGTTCTTCCGATACCATTGTGATTTCCCGGGATATGTTCCCCCTGCGGAAAAATCAGCCTGTGAAGGCGGCTGAACCCGCAAAGGAAACGGCTGCCGCTCCGGCGGTGGAAAACCCGGCAGAGGAAACTAGTCCGGAAACGGACGTAAAAACCGCTAAGCCGGCGGAAGCCGGTGCTGGCCTGGGGGCTATTGCAGCGGTAGAGCTGGAAGAAGCCATTAAGGCGGACAAGGAAGCCGCTGCCCAGGAAGAAGCTGCCAAAAAGGCGGCAGAACCTGCTGCGGCGGAGGAGCCTGCTGAAGCAAAACCGGAGGCTGAGGCTGACCAGCAGAAGGAAACGGCTGCGGGTACTACTGCCCTGGCAGGTGCGGCAATGGGTACCGCAGCAGGCGCTGCTGCCAGTACTGAAGCTGGTGCAGCAGGCACAAAAGTCGCTGAAGCAGCAGCTATAGACGCCACCGCCGGTACTGCCAGCGAAGAAGCAGCGGTCAGCAGCCCCAGTGATCCTAGCTCTGCCTCGGACGCTTTGGGCAAGGCCCAGGTCAAGGCGGCAGCCGTTTGGGCGGCAATCCAGGATAAGTTCCACCTGATGATGGACAAAATCCGGGAATTTATTGATGAAAATCTGTATGAAACCGTACCGGAGGAGGACGGCGGCGTAGTAGCCGAAGAACCTTCCCGGGGCCCTGGTTTCAGTTTTAAGGTCTTTGCTACGGTCTTTGGGGTATGCCTGGCCATTTTTGCTATGGTTATGGCCTACTTTATTTTCGGCGGGAAAACCACGCCGGACCTGCAGCCTGCCACCAACCTGACGGATGGGGTTAAATCCGACCATTCCACCCAGAAGGCACCGGAAGCCAAGCAGGAAGAACCGAAAAAGGAAGAAAAGAAAGAAGAACCCAAACCCACCCAGAAAACCCTGGGCTTGGGCAATAAGGTAACGGTTGAAATCACCTATAAGAAGCCGGTTTGGACCCAGACCCATGTGGACGGAAAAGTGGTAGAAGCTGCCACCATTCCTGCGGGCTCTACCCGTACCTACAAGGGGGATAAGGAAGTTTCCCTGAACCTGGGCAGTATCCGGGATGTGGAAATCAAGGTCAACGGCAAGGTGGTTCCCTACGGTGAAAAAGAGTGGGGCGTTGCCAATAAGACGTTCCGGGCCAACTAAGGCCTGATGCGGTAAGAAAGAGAGAGGAGCAGCAGTTTGGAAATCGGAGTTGTCAGCCTGGGCTGTCCCAAGAATCTGGTAGATTCTGAAGTGATGATGGGCCTGATCCAGGAAAGAAATTGGAAAATCACCAACGATCCTTCCCAAGCGGATGTGATTATTGTCAATACCTGTGGTTTTATTGAGAGCGCCAAGACGGAATCCATCAATACAATCCTGCAAATGGCGGAATACAAGAAGGAAGATGCGGCCCGGAAGCTGATTGTGACGGGCTGCCTGGGTCAGCGCTATGCCGACGACCTGTTCAAGGACCTGCCGGAAGTGGACGCCATTATCGGTACGGAATGCTACGAACAGATAGGTTCCGTCATTGACCGGGTACAGGCCGGGGAACGGTTTGTGCTGGTAAAGCCCCCCAAGGTCTATACCCAAAAGACCAAGCGGGTACTGGCTACGCCCAAGTACACTGCATATCTGAAGATTGCCGAAGGCTGCAACAACCGTTGTTCCTACTGCGCCATTCCGAAAATCCGGGGACCTTACCGGAGCCGTCCTTTTGAGGAAGTGTTGGACGAAGCCCGGAGCTTGGTGGAGCAGGGGGTGCGGGAGCTGATTGTGGTGGCCCAGGATACTACCCAATACGGCATTGACCTGTACCACAAGCTGCGCCTGTCCGAACTGCTGAAGGCCCTCAATGAGATTCCCGACCTGCGCTGGATCCGGGTGCTGTACTGCTACCCCGATTCCTTTACGGACGAGCTGATTGAAACCATGGCCACCTGCGACAAGGTCTGCAACTATGTGGACCTGCCGCTGCAGCACGCCAGCAACAGCCTTCTGAAAACTATGCGCCGCCGGGATACCCGGGAGCAGGTGGAAGAACTGCTGGCCAAGCTGCGTCGGCGGATTCCGGATATTTGCCTGCGCACCACGTTCATCGTGGGCTTCCCTGGGGAAACAGAGGAACAGTTTGCCGAACTGCTGGACTTTGTGAAAAAGGAACGGTTCCAGTGCGCCGGGGTGTTCACCTATTCCCAGGAAGAGGGAACGGAAGCCGGGGAAATGGAAAACCAGATTCCCGAAGACGTGAAGCAGGACCGGTACCATGAATTGATGGCGCTCCAGGCGGAAATTTCCGAGGAGATCCAGCAGGACCGGGAAGGCCGGGTTTTGGAAGTATTAATTGAAGGCAAGGACGAGGAAGATCCCAATCTGGCGGTGGGCCGCTCTTATGCGGAAGCCCCGGATATTGACGGGAAGATTTATGTGGAAGACGCTGGGGATCTGAAAATTGGGGATTTTGTAAAAGTACGGATCAGTCAGGGCTTCACCTATGAGGCTGTAGGACAGATCGTAAAGGAGTGATTCCTTGTGAACGTAGAAGTCATCAATACGGGGACGGAGCTGCTATTGGGAGATATTGTCAACACCAACTTCCAATACCTGTCCCGGATGCTCAATGATGCAGGCTTTAATGTGTTGTACCAAACCACCATCGGGGATAACGGCGACCGGCTGTTGGAAGTGTTGGGCGCGGCCCTGAAACGGGTGGATATCATCATTACCACCGGCGGTCTGGGACCTACCCGGGGGGACATTACCAAGGAAATGGTGGCCCAATATCTGGGGCTGCCCCTGGAACCCAGTGAAGTGTGGCTGGAAAAGCTGAGAAAGCATTTTGCCGCCCGCCATGTGGAAATGACGGACAACAACAAGAAACAGGCCATGATTCCTCAGGGAGGCATCGTTTTTGACAACCAGGTGGGCACGGCTCCCGGTATTGGTGTCTGGACTCCGGACCACAAACTGATTATTATGCTGCCGGGACCTCCGGCGGAGACCAGCTACGTTTTTTCCCACGAAGTGATGCCGTATCTGCGGCAAAGCTACAAGGACCAGGGCATCATCCACTCCCGGGTGCTGCACCTGCGGGGACTGACGGAATCCAAGGTGGCCCAGGAACTGGATGCCATTGTAATGGCCCAGACCAACCCCACCATCGCCATCTATGCCCGGAAGGGTGAGATCATCATCCGGATTACCGCCAAAAGCGACACCCTGGAAAAGGCGCAGGCCATGAATCTGGCCACAGAGCAGCAGATCCGGGGCGTACTGGGAGACTATATTTACGGGGTGGATTACGAAACCCTGCCAGAGGCATTGGGAAAGCAGCTGAAAGCCAAAGGGCTGACCATTTCCTTTGCCGAATCTTGTACCGGCGGCCTTGCCTCCAGCATGGTCACCGACATACCGGGAAGCTCCGAATACCTGATGGGTTCGGTAGTTTCTTATACCAATCAGGTAAAGCATCAGGTACTGGGAGTTTCCCAGGATACTTTGGAGCGCTATACTGCCGTTAGCGAAGAAACCTGCCGGGAAATGGCTGAAGGGATCCGCCGCCTTATGGGCACGGACCTGGGGGTCAGCATTACTGGAATCGCTGGGCCGGGCGGGGGTACACCGGAAAAGCCGGTGGGCCTGGTCTATGTAGGGGTGTCCGACAAGAATGGAACCCAAGTGCAGGAATGCCGTTTTAAAGCGGCCAGAACAACCATTAAATTACGAAGTGCCATGAATGCCCTGTCCCTCGCAATGGACCGGGTGAAAGATTTATAATTAGGAGATATTATGACCGAAAACAACGAAATGCAAAATAACACCACCACCATTACCCCTGCAGAAGAAATCACGTCTTTTGAAGACCTGCATTTGGACCGTAAAATCATCAACGCCCTGAAGGATATGGGCTTTGAAGAACCTTCCCCCATTCAGAAGGGTGCTATTCCCCTGGCTTTGGAAGGGGAGGACCTGATTGGCCAAGCCCAGACAGGTACTGGTAAGACGGCTGCCTTTGGGATTCCCATTATCCAAAACCTGGACGAAAAGAACCGCCACGTCCAAGCCCTGGTAATGTCCCCTACCCGGGAATTGTGCATCCAGGTAGCTGACGAAATCACCAAGATTGGCCGGACCAAACGGGTACGGGTACTGCCGGTGTACGGCGGCCAGCCCATCGATCGTCAGATCCGCAGCCTGCGCAACGGCATCCAGGTAGTCATTGGTACGCCGGGCCGTCTGCTGGACCATATTCGCCGTCAGACCATCAGCCTGGACCATGTGAAATTCCTGGTATTGGACGAAGCCGATGAAATGCTGGATATGGGCTTTGTAGATGATATGGAAGAAATCATCAAAAACGTTCCCACGGAACGCCAGACCATGCTGTTCTCTGCTACCATGCCCCGGCCCATTCTGAGCATCAGCAAGAAGTACATGAGAGCTCCCAAACTGGTGGCCATCCATAAGGAAGTCGTTACGGCTCCCACTATTGACCAATACTACTACGAAACCCGGGATAAGGTGGACGGTCTGTGCCGCATTCTGGACACCACCGACGACTGCCGGATGATTATTTTCTGCCGCACCAAGAAGGGTGTGGACGAGCTGGTTATTGCCCTGGCTACCCGGGGCTACGAAGCTGAAGGGCTGCACGGCGACCTGAGCCAGAATCAGCGTGACCGAGTTATGAAGAAATTCCGTCAGGGCCAGGTGGACATCCTGGTAGCTACCGACGTGGCAGCCAGAGGCCTGGACATCGACAACATCACCCACGTGGTGAACTTCGATATTCCCCAGGATCCGGAAAGCTACGTGCACCGCATTGGCCGTACGGGCCGTGCCGGCAACACCGGTGTTGCCCTGACCTTCATCACGCCTCGGGAATTCAGACAGCTGAAGCTGATTGAACGGAGCATCAAGACCAAGATTATCCGCGGCACCCTGCCTACCGATGCCAGCGTGCTGGAAAGACAAAGAGAGCAGATCGTTTCCAAGATGCAGAGCATTCTGGAACAGGATCGGTTCCATGAATACCTGCCCATCGTGGAAGCCCTGGAAAAGGACTACGATACCCAGGATATTGCAGCTGCTGCCCTGAAGTTCATGCAGGAAGGCGCCAAAGCCCTGGAAGAACCGGAAGAACAGGTGGGTCCTGCGGGCCTCAGCAACACCGGCGCAAAACCTGGCATGGTGCGCCTGTTTGTGAATATCGGCAAGAGCTCCCGGGTAACGGTGCGGGATATTGTCCAAAGTATTGCCATCGAAGCGGAAATTCCGGCTCACAGCATTGGCCGGATCAGCATTTACGACAAGTTCAGCTTTGTTGAGGTTCCCATGGAATATGCGGAAAAGGTTCTGGCCGTTATGCACCGGAACACCATCCGTGGCTACAAGGTGAACATGGAGCCGGCAAAAGCAAGAGGATAATTGTATGACTCATGAAATCTATGGACGGACGGAGGGCCTGAAAAAACAGGTCCTCACCCAATTAGAAGCAATCTATGAGCTGCAAGCAGGGCAGGGCCAACTGATCAGTCAGGAGTTGGCCCTTGTTTTGCGTGACCTGTCGGACCAGATCAAGCGGGAAATCTCCGTATATCTGGACCGGAAGGGGGTGGTGACAGCGGTAGCGGTGGGTTCCGATTCCCACGTGGAGCTGCCGGCCATCGACAGCCGCCGGAGCCAATTCCGGCTGTGCGGCATTACCTGCATCCATACCCACCCGGAAGGTGCAGCCAAACTCAGCGGGGTGGATATTTCTGCCCTGAAGGACTTGCGCTTTGATGCTATGGCGGCTATGGCGTGGGAAGATCTGTCCCAGGACCCCCTGTTGTCCTTTGGAATGATTACGGACCTGGATGACGACCAAAACCCCGTTGTGGAGGAATTTGGCCCCTTTACGGCCAAGAATGCAGCCCGGATTCCCTTTGGGAATATGATCCATATGATCGAACGGATTCTTGGAAAAAAGACCCGGGGCCACAGCCTGGCCAGCGGTCCGGAACGGGCCATGCTGGTTTCCCTGAACTGGGGGGACCCCCATGCCCGCTGGACGGCGGAGGATTCCATTCAGGAACTGGGACAGCTGGCGGAAACGGCCGGCGCCGAAGTGGTGGGCAAGTTTGTCCAGTCCCGGCCCAAACCGGACCCGGTATTCTTTATCGGCAAAGGGAAGGTCCAGGAACTGTCGCTGTTTGCCCAGCAGGAAGAAGTGGACCTGTGCATCTTTGACGACGAGCTGTCCCCGGCCCAGCAGCGGAATCTGGAGCAGGCTATTGGCGTGCGGGTCATCGACCGGACGGGCCTGATTCTGGATATCTTTGCGGGGCGCGCCCGGACCAGTGAAGGGAAGCTCCAGGTTGAGCTGGCCCAGTTAAAGTATATGCTGCCCAGAATCATGGGGCAGGGCACCAGCCTTTCCCGGCTGGGCGGCGGCATTGGTACACGGGGTCCCGGCGAAACCAAGCTGGAAGTGGACCGGCGGCGGATTCGTGACCGGATTTCCTTCCTGGAAGACCAGATCAAGAAAATGAAAAGTTCCCGGGACCTGCAGCAGCGGGCCCGGAACAAGAACGAGGTGGCCCAGGTGTCCCTGGTGGGGTATACCAACGCAGGAAAATCCACCCTGCTAAATACCTTGACCCATTCGGACATCTATGCCCAGGATCAGCTGTTTGCTACCCTGGACCCCACCACCCGGCAGCTGGAACTGCCGGACCAGGGCTTCTGTACTATTACGGACACCGTTGGCTTTATCCAGCGGCTGCCCCACCAACTGGTAGCGGCCTTTAAATCCACCCTGGAGGTGGTAAAGGACGCGGACCTGCTGCTCCATGTGATTGATTGCAGCCACGAAATGGCCAACGAGCAGGAGGAAGCCGTGTACCAGGTACTCCAGGAGCTGGGCGTTACCGATAAGCCCATGCTGAAGGTGTACAACAAGATTGACAAGCTGGAACACCAGGAAGGTCTGGTGCACCGGCTTTCGGCCCAGGAAAATACCCTGTGTGTGTCTGCCAAGACCGGCGAGGGCATTCCTGAGCTGCTCCAGGCCATTGCCAAAGCCCTGGGCAAGGACGTGCTGGAGCTGTCCCTTTGCATCCCCTACGATAAGACCAAGCTGGCGGCCCAGCTTCACGAGGAAGCTACGGTGCTCAGCGAGGAGTACGGGGAAAAGGGCGTAATGCTGAAAATCCGGCTGGCCAAGGATAAAAAATCCCTGGTTGAGCCGTATATACTAGAGGAGGTTTCACTGTAAAAATGATTGAATGGGATAAAATTGAGCAGCAGGCCCTGGAATGCGTGGCCCGTCAAACCAAGGAACATGAGGAAGCGGCAGTCTACAACACCAAAAAGGTGCTGGACGCCTTTGCAGCCCATCAGGTAGCAGATTACTATATGCTGCCCAGCAACGGCTATGCCTATTCCGATACGGGACGGGACCAGCTGGACCTGATTTATGCGGATATCTTCAAGACGGAAGCGGCGCTGGTCCGTTCCCAGTTTGTTTCCGGCACCCATGCCCTGGCGGTGGCCCTTTTGGGCAATCTCCATCCGGGAGATGAGCTGATTGCCGCCACCGGCGAACCCTATGACACCATGCAGACCATTATCGGCAGCCCGGTGAAAACTCCTGGCTCCCTAACGGATCTGGGGGTCATTTACAAGGAAATTCCCATGGCAGGGGATACCCCGGACATTCCCGCCCTGCTCAAGGCCCTGAGTCCCAAGACCCGAATGGTTCACGTGCAGCGCTCCTGCGGCTACAGCAGCAAGAGAAAGACCCTGACCGTGGCCAAAATCGGGGAAATCTTTAAGGCCGTGAAGGCTGTGCGGCCGGACATCATCTGCTTTGTGGACAACTGCTACGGGGAATTCATCGAAAAGCAGGAACCGACGGAAGTGGGGGCGGACCTGGTGGCCGGCTCCCTGATCAAGAACCTGGGCGGCGGCCTGGCTCCCACCGGCGGCTATATTGCCGGCCGGGCGGATCTGGTAGAACAGGCTTCCTACCGGCTGACTGCTCCGGGCCTGGGCGGCGAAATGGGCGCTACCCTGGGGGATACTGCCCGGGAAATGTACCAGGGCCTGTTTTTGGCACCCCATGTGGTACTCCAGGCCGTGAAGACCTCCATTTTCGCAGCCTCCGTGTTCCAGTCCCTGGGCTTTTCTGTGTCTCCGTCCCCTGAGGACGTGCGCAGCGACATTATCCAAACCATCGTGCTGAACAACCGGGAAAACCTGTGTGCCTTCTGCGAAGCCATCCAGGCCCATTCCCCGGTAAACGCCCACGTGACCCCGGTGCCTTCCCATCTGCCGGGCTACCAGGACGAAATCATCATGGCCGCCGGTACCTTTGTGCAGGGCGCATCCATTGAGCTCAGTGCCGATGCTCCTCTGCGGGACCCCTTCCGGGTATTCATGCAGGGCGGCCTGACTTTTGAACACGGCCGCATTGCCATCATGGCTGCTGCCAAACAGATTATGGAACAAGGCAAATAAGAGAAATAAGAAAGAACGCTCCTACTGGATCTACCGGATCCGGTGGGGGCGTTTTTGCGTGCAGGGGAGGGTGGGCTAAGGTAACTTCTTACCGGCTTGCAGGAAAGCTGAATTTCTGTTCTCTTGACGAAGAAAAATCGCAATTTTATGTAAAATCCAGTTGTACTCTGCTATAATAGTATTGTGTAATAATTCTAGAAACAGGTTATACCTAAGGGGGATTACATCATGGGGAGAGAAAATAAATGGTTTTATGCTTCCATTATGGCTGCGGTTTTTGCTGCGGGGGCAGGCTTTCACCCTGCGCTGGCAGCCGGTATTACTATTGGGACCCTAGACCCGGCGACGAAGGTCCTAACGCCGGCGGCTAATACACCAACGGGATTAACTCTGTCTACTAAGGCTCTGTACGGGACGACCTATACACAGAACCCTTCTCATACGGCGCTTTCCTTATACGGCGAAGGAACGAGCCTGACGCTTGAGGTAACCTCTAGCACTCCCGCTGGTGGAGAACAGGATATTCCCGGTCTTGTGGCGGCTGGGTATGTAACCGAAGCTGCGACAGCAGCCACTGGTAATACGCTCTCCCTGACGGACCAGGCAGCCATTACTGTGAAGCTGGGTTACCATTACCAAGATAGTGACATTCATTACAGCCTTGCCGGCGGTATTTCCAGTCAAGGTGCCGCCATAGACAACAACGTTACTCTGAACAACACTCCTATAACACTCGTGAATAACCCGCAGCAAGCGGTGGATGAGAAAAATACAGAAGATAAGCGAGAGCTGCAAAAAAAACTGGCAAGTTTCTGCCAGTCTCGTCGGCGGTGCCGGTGCGTTAACGGCTGCTGGCAATACCGTTTCTATTACGGACGCTGTGATTACGGGGACGTATGATGGCGTCTATACTAGTCAACAGAATAGTCCTCTCAAGCTGAATGTTACGGGCGGTGCCGCCTTGGCTTCTGAGGCGACTTCCGGTATGAGTGCCAATCATAATAGTGTGACCATTACCCAAACAGCAGCCGGAGGTACTTCCAGAGGTGCCTATGGCGACATTACGGGCGGCTTTAGCAGCTACGGAGAAGCCAATAACAATGCTGTCAAACTGGAGAACCTGACCGGAGCAGCACTGGATAGCATCTACGGTGGCGTTTCTGGCATCAATGCGTTGCCGGATAAGCTGCTAGATTACAATCAGCTTACGCTCAATGACCTGTCCCAGACCTACGCCGTTTCCTATACTGCAGACAACAATACCGTTTCTGTAAGCGGCTCGAATGCAGAGGAAGGGGATATTTATGGCGGCTATGCCGCAAGCGATACAGAATTATCATCGGCTGCAGAGACTGCCTCAAACGTAACCGTGCCTGTGACCTTGACCGCACAGGCCAGTGGTAACACGGTCACTGTGGCTGACAGCACGGTGGACAGTATTAGTGGCGGCATGGCAGAAGGCAATCTTTTTACTAGCGATGAATTTGATACGGACCTCATTACCATTTCTCCCCAACTCATCATGCATACAGACGCAAACACAGTGAAAATTACAAATTCCACCATAACCTGGGATATCTATGGCGGCCACAACTGGATCATGGAAGACTATGGCACTAATTCGTATGCGACAAATCCGGATAAACTGACCCTCCTGACTGCCGATGAAAATACCGTTTACCTGGAAAATTCCCAAGTGAAATACGGTGTCTACGGTGGGTCGGCTCTTGATCAATACGATGATTATAAACTATTGGCACCAAGTCCCTTCCAAGGCGAGGCCAATGGGAACACCGTGACCTTAGTGAATACAGCTGCTGGAAGCGTAGTCTACGGCGGAGAAGTCGAGGGTATGGATGTTTTTTGGAGCGGTGCGCTTGATACGACGCTAACAATGGAAGAAATGGCCGCCATCATGAAACCCTCCAATGCTAACAATAATACGGTCACCATTACCTATCAGCTGGATACGCAGAATAAGTCCGGCGAAATTGCCGGCGGTTATACGGTCTATGGCGATGCCAACAACAACCAAGTCTCCGTGACAGGGAAAATTCTCGGTACCGGTACGGACGCGCAGGCTAATTGGTCTCTAGGCGGATTTTCAACTTATTCTGGCAGTACGCATGAGTATACCAGAAATATAGAAGGCGGCTATACCGAAGGCGGTAATGCCAATGACAACAAGGTTAGCGTAAAAAATGTGGCAATCCTGGGATCTGTCGTCGGCGGCTATGCAGATACATTTGTTGACTTCGCTTTAGATACGGCAGGTGCACTTTCGCAGAACTGTAATAACAATACCGTAGCTTTGGAGAATGTCTACGGTTTTTCCGAAGAAGGCAACAGCACCATCTATGGTGGTTGGGCTATAATTCAGGGAGACAATCCGCATGTTGATTCCCCTTTCGTTCCCAGCTATAGGACGACAGCGCAAATTCAGCAGAATGCCTTGGGCAATACAGTCACTCTGCAAGGTGACGTCGCCACGCCGACTATATCCATCGTAGATGGCGTCTATGGCGGCTGGTCCGGCGATGTGATTACCATCGGGATTCCCACCACGGCTGCAGACGCCCGCTTCTATACCGATACTGCTGCCAGTAACGACAACACCGTCTCCCTGTCTAACTATCAGTCTGGCTACGTCGTAGGCGGCGAAGCGGAACTCAACCTGAGTGCCATAGGCGTAACGGACGAGGAAGCAGCAGTAAGTACAGCAAGTACGGCAGAAACGGTAAGCGCGCCGACCGTCACCCTGGCTGCTGTCGGCACGGCCAATAACAACAAGGTCAGCCTCACCGGCAGTACCATTACCTCCTCCGTCCTCGGCGGTGCAGCCGTGGTTAACACCACCTTGGATGATGCTCTCACGAGCTCCGACATCACCTTTAACCGGACCCATTCTGACACAGCCCAAGGAAATACGGTCACTCTGGCGAAAACCAAGGTAACGGATAACGTCATCGGCGGCCTGGCCCTCCGCGGCACAGCAGCGGGTAACACTGTAACCATAGGAGCAGACTCGCAGGCAGCCAGCCTCTACGGCGGCGTCTCCGGCTACGGCAAGGCTATCGGAAATACGGTCAACCTGGCCGGTGGCACAGTTGCTAACGTCTATGGCGGCGCCACAGGCGTCCTGGGTACGGGCAGCGACCTGCAGAACTCTTTAACTGATGCCATCACCACTCTGGCCGACGTTTCTGCAACGATTACAGACCCTGACGTTTCCCAAAGCGATGCTAACGGCAACACGGTGAACTACTACGGCGGCACCGTCACGGACAGCATCATCGCCGGTAAATCTGCTTCCGCGGCGGCTGATAACAACACGGTCAATCTATATGCGCCCTTAGTGGAAACTGGACTGAACCTCTACGGCGGCATAGGCAAGACTGAAAGCACCGGCAACACGCTGAACGTCTACTCCAATGGTAATAGCGTGGGTAATTTGGACCACTTCCAAAAGCTCAATTTCTACGTACCTAAGAATGCAGTTGCCGGTGACACAATGCTGACGGTGACCGGTGACGCCAATCTTGCTGGCGCTGCGATTTTGGGCGGTGTAGAGGAAACCGCCAAACTCACCTACGGGGACGAAGTGAATCTCCTGTACGATGCCAATGGACTTAGCACGGATGGCGCTTCCCTGGGCGTCCTGCCTGGCAAAGACAGGATTCTGAACGCCGGGTTTGTCAGCACTCCGGTGGAAGTACAGCAGAAAGACAAGAATACCATTATCCTGAAAGTGCTGGATCGTTCCGCTTCCACCCTGTCTCCTGATACCAAACTGATTGCCGAAGGTAACGCCGCAGCCCTGAACTTCATTGGGGCGGGGGCGGATACCGCAATGGATGCGGGCTTTATGGCAGCCTCCCAGGCCAGTCAAAACAGCGAAAGCCAGAAGACCTTTACGCCTTACGTGACCATTGGCGGGCAGAATATGCGCTACGATACCGGCTCCTACGTGGACAGCAACGGCTACGCCGGGAACCTGGGCCTGGTGAGGAGAATCCCGAATGCCAACTCCGTGGATACCATCATGCCCTTTGCGGAATACGGCAAAGGCAATTATACCAGCCACCTGGATAACGGCAGCCGGGGGGACGGCACCCAGCACTACGGCGGCGTTGGTCTGCTCTTGCGTCGGGACCTGAATAACGGTGTATATTATGAGGGCAGTTTCCGGGCCGGCGTGATGGATGGGGATTTCCGGGGTGCCCTGGAAGGGTACTATACAACGTACGACACCCATGCCCGGTATGCCGGTGCCAGCCTAGGCCTGGGCCGGATCTATCAGGAAAGCGACAAGGATAGCGTGGATGTATACGGCCGGTTCAACTATACGCACCTCACCAGTGACGATGTAACCCTCCACAGCGCCTTGGGCACGGCGGACTACAACCTGGATGCCGCCGATTCCTACCGCACCAGACTGGGTGCCCGGTGGACACATAACTACAAAGAAAATCAGTCCTACTATGCCGGTCTCGGCTGGGATTACGAATTTGACAGCACCACCAGAGCCACCTATGATGGCTTCAGTACCCCGTCGCCTGAGAGTAAAGGCTCCAGCGCTATGCTGGAACTGGGCTGGAAGAGCGATGCTACCAAGGAAAATCCCTGGGGCGCAGACCTGCGGCTTACTGGCTGGGCCGGGAAACAGAGAGGCCTGGTGTTTAATGCCAGCATTACACGGAGACTGTAAATGTGAAAGAAAGTAAAAATCATTCCTCCAGAAGCACTGAGCCTCAGGAGGAATGATTTTTTTCGTGAAATCGACAAACAGATGAGGCAATTACCGGTGGCGTTGAAGAAAACGGAGGATGGACTACAGTTTTTTGCAAAAACTGTAGAGGTGTTTTTAAGAATATATATCCGCTTCGCGGCAGCTTGGATAGGAACCCCATCCCGGTCACGGTTTAGTACTTGGGCGCGACCGGGATGGTTATCCTGATATTGCCTTTTGTGTTTTTTTAGCCAGTGGGACGCTTTCAACTAAGCAATTGCGGCGCCGTTTTGTCTGTCCTGTACAACGGCAGTATCAGGCAAGGAAGGTGTGGGTGGAGTCTCCGGTGGATGGGGGACAACCAGTAAATCTTTCTTTGCCATCAAGACCTTGCTGTTCCCGCTGGTTTCCTACCGCACTTAGTTTTGCTTTTCTGCACTGAATAAGTATCCAAAATACACTTCCTACAACCGTTTCATTTGCAACAATAAACTCCGAAATACTGTATACATTCACAAAAAATCCGCATATTTTTCTCTGCAAATTGACAAGTTTTCACTTTCTGACTACAATGGACTCAAAAATATGACTGTGGTCATAAAAATGGGATTGGTGTTATGGAAGCGATGGAAACGAAAAAAAGCGGCGGGGGTATTTTGGGAACCATTGAGCGGGTGGGCAACAAGCTGCCCCATCCCTTTATCCTGTTCCTGTACATCATCGCCATATTGGCGGTGGTTTCTGCGGTGTTTGCTGCTATGGGAACCCACGTAATCAATCCCTCCAACGGGAAGACCGTATTTGTCCGCAGTATCCTCAGCCAGGAAGGGCTGGTCTGGGTTGTAGAGCATCTGCTAAGCAATTTCTCCAGTTTTGCACCCCTTGGGTTGGTGCTGGCCATGCAGATGGCCATTGGTCTGGCGGAAGCAGCAGGGCTTTTGTCCACGGTGATGCGCCGGGCCATGATGGGGGTGCCCTTGTGGGCCCTGTCGGCTACAGTGATTTTCCTGGGCATCAATGGCAGTATTGCTTCTGAAGCGTCCATTATTGTCATTCCGGAACTGGCAGCCTCGGCTTTTGCTGTGCTGGGGAAGAATCCCCTGGCCGGGCTGATTGCCGGCTATGCGGCGACCAACGCGGGTTTTACAGCCAACGTGCTGATTACCGGTACGGATGCGCTGCTGTGCGGGGTTACCCAGGAAGCGGCCCATATCATCGACCCCAATGTGGTGGTTACGGCTGCTGACAACTGGTTCTTTATGATTGTTTCCTGCTTCCTGCTGACGGCGGTGGGCGTTGTGGTCAACGACAAGGTCATTACCCCTCGGCTAGGTGCCTATACGGGAGAACTGGCCACCGAAGGCACGTCTGTTACTCCTGCGGAGAAAAAAGGGCTGCGGTATGCTGGCATCTTCACGGCCGTTTATGTGGCATTGCTGCTTCTGTGCACCGTACCGGCAAACGGCCTGCTTCGGGGCAAGGGCGGCACCCTGATTCCCAGTCCTTTCCTGAACGGCCTGGTGCCCATCCTGATCATCTACTTTATCCTGGTGGGCGTGGTCTACGGCAAGACCGTGGGCACCATCAAACAGTCCAGTGACGTGCCGAAGTTTATGGCCCAGTCCCTGAACTCCCTGACCGGGTACATTGTGCTGGTATTTGTCATCAGCCAGTTTATTGCCATGTTCAACTTTACCAACCTGGGTATGGTTATTGCTGTAAACGGTGCTGCCGGGCTGCAAAATGCCGGGTTTACCGGTGTGCCGCTGATTATCGGGATTATTCTCCTTACCACGGTGGTCAACCTGTTCATGTCCAGCGGCTCCGCCAAGTGGTACATCTTCGCTCCGATTTTCGTGCCCATGCTGATGATTCTGGGATACTCCCCGGCTTTTGCCCAGGTCATCTACCGTATTGGGGACTCGGTAACCAACCCCATTACGCCGATTTATCCGTACCTGCCTATTATTATTGGCATGGCCCAGAAGTATGAGAAGAACACCGGCATGGGAACCATCATTTCCCTGATGCTGCCGTATTCCGGGGCTTTCCTGGTAGTATGGATTCTGCAAATGGCAGCCTGGCTGCTGCTGAAGCTGCCTCTGGGGCCTGGGGTATCCTGCTTCTTCTAAGCCTGCACCAGTTTGCTTTTAGAATTGCTGGAATAGGAGGTCTATTGCGTTGTCCTACGAATTGAAATTGCAACGGCTAGAGGAAATCCTGCGGGAATTCCGCTATCTGAAATCCATGGAATCGTTATTTGAGCTGGACCAGTGGGGGCTGCTGCCGGAACAGGGCGCAGCCTACCGGCAGGAGATGCAGGCCCTGGTGGCCGCCCGTAAAACGGGGCTGTTCCAAACGGCTGAGGCCCGGGAATTGGCCCAGTATTTTGCAGAAACCTCCGGTAATACTGCGGTGGAACGGGGCGTTATCCGCTTCTTCTTGTATCAATATCGGACTTTGGGGCTGATGCCCCAGGACCTGCTGCGGCAGTACAACTTGATTCGGGCGCAGGCTATGTTTGCCTGGAAGAAGGCCCGGGAAGCCAAGGACTTTGCTGTATTTGCACCTTATCTGGAACAGGTCTTTACCCTGAAGAAACAATTGGCCCTGGCGGCGAACCCGGACCAGCCGGCTTTTGACACCCTGGTGGCCCAAACCGATGAGGGCCTTCAGGCGGCTGTAGTAAGCCGGGAATTTGAGGTGCTGAAACACGGGCTCAAGGAACTGCTGGGCCGCCTTCGCCGCAGCGGCCGGGACTTTGACGACAGCCTGCTGCACAAGGACCAGGATCCGGACAAGATGCTGGCGCTGGCCAAACACCTGGTGGGGGAAATGGGCTTTGACCCCAAGCGGGGGACCATCAACCAGCAGGTTATCCAATCCTTTACGTCTTTTATGGGTCCCCGGGATTCCCGAATCTCCACCTACAAAAGCGGCAACCCCCATTTGCTGTACTCCCTGCTCCATGAGTCGGGCCACGCCATGTATTCCTACTCTACGGCGGAAGAATATGCGGCCGTAGGGCTGTGGGGCGGCAGCGAAGGGGGCTTTCATGAGTCCCAGTCCCGTTTTATGGAGAATATTATCGGCCGGAGCCGGGCCTACGCCCAACATCTGCTGCCCCTGCTCCAGGAAACGTTCCCGGATTTTGCCGAGGTGACGGCTGAAGGGCTGTACCAGGCTCTGAACCGGGTGCAGCCCAGTCTGCAGCGAATCAACGCCGACGAGGTCACCTACAGCCTCCATGCCATTATCCGGTTCGAACTGGAACGGGATTGGTTCGCAGGGAAATTGACTACCCAGGAGCTGAAAAAGGCCTGGGACGACAAGTACGAGGCCTACCTGGGGGTGCGGCCCCAAAATGACCTGGAGGGAATCCTCCAGGATATGCACTGGGCTGGGGATTACATTGGCTATTTCCAGAGCTATGCCCTGGGAAATATCTACGATGGGCAGATTTTGGCCGTGCTGCTGCGGGACGTGCCGGATTGCTATGAACGGGTGGGTCAGGGAAACTTTGCTCCCGTTCTGGACTGGCTTCGGGACCATATCTGGCAGTATGGCATTGTCTATACCGGCAGTGAGCTCATGACGCAGCTTACCGGAAAAGCCCTGGACGCCCAGCCTTTCCTGGCTTATCTGAACCGGAAATACGGCGCCCTGTATGGCTGCTGAGGTGCCCCATGAAAAAATTGACCAAGGGGGACCAGACCAAGGAACATTTGTACCGCTGCGCCCTGGCGCTGTTTCGGGACAAGGGGTACGACGGGGTCACGGTGGACGCTATTGTTCAGCGGGCCCACGTGGCCAAGGGAACCTTCTACATCTATTTCAAAAGCAAATCGGATATTATCACCGAGCTGCTGAAGTCCTACGACTCCTATTATCTGGCGCTGGAAAATCAGCTGCAGCCGTCCATGGGGGTGGAGGAAAAATTTGATGCCATCATTACCGGTTCCTGCCGCTTTACCCAGGAGGAGATTGGACGGGAATGCATTCAGGTGCTGTATAAGGCCCTTTTGAAAGGGAATGACCGCTTGGACGCCCTGGACCTGGAACGGGCCCTGTATGGCATTTTCCGGGCTCTGGTGGTGGAAGGAATTGCCCAGGGGCACTACGCCAAGGCAACGGATCCGGACCATTTTACCCGGCTGCTGCTCCGGTGCATCCGGGGCACGTATTTCGAATGGTGCATCCAGACCAAGGGGTTTGATTTAACGGAAGAAACCCTAGGGCTTACCCGGGCTTTTCGCAAAGCCTATTGGGTGCAGCCCGGACCCAAGGAAGACTAAGAATTCCTGCCAGGAATAAGACAAAACGCTTCTGCTCGGATATTGCTGCCAAGCGGAAGCGTTTTTTGCGCCTTGGGTGGCGTATAATACCTTTTGCAGCTTGCAGGGGTCAGCTGGCAGGGGAGGATTGCCCCAAACCAGTACTGTGCACTGCTACAGTAGAGAAGAAGAGTGTAACTTTAGACCCCAAGCCGAATGCTTTTGAGGTGGATTTATGACCGTTATGAACGGACAGATTTTTGGGCTTAAAAGCAATAATTCCAGGCCTGGCAGCTTAAAAAGGTTCTTCACAAATTGACGATAATTTAACGAAAAGTAAGCTTATACTTTCCAATTGAAAAACGCTGTATTTTGTATAACAACGAGTAAAGCTGTAGGAAAATACAGGGCTCAAGCAGTCTTTAGCCAGCTTTGCGTTAGCTTGTGTATTTAATAAAGGTTTTATAGATTAGAAACTATTCTTATTAATAATGTTCATTTGTTACGATAATTTCATAAAACCTTCATGTATGGGGAAAAATGGCCATAATATTTTTGTTTCTGCAAAAAGTGTGTTATACTTAACATAAGAAAGCGGCTGGTTGTCCTCTGGTTGGGGCAGACAGACATCCCCGTTCAGGTTAGCAGCAACAGTTGTTTACGAAGTAGAAACGCCCTGAGCAGGAGACTATTCTTGCAGAAAAGAGAGTATCATGAAACCGTATATTAGCTATCAGGGCTACACTGGAAAAGTGGAATTGGATGTTATAACAAGACTGTACATTCTTAACGTCATGGAAATGCAGGGTGGCATCCATTTTATGGCCCCCAATTACGAAACACTGACGGAAGACTTCTATGATTGGGTAGACGATCTGATGTTAGGCAATGACGAGGAAGACGATACCCTGGAAGATAGGGGACTAAGTTATATGTAAGCCTCCAAGACCCGGTAAGGTAAATTCCCTGCCGGGCTTTTTTATTTTGTTAGGAGATGGAATGGTATGGCAACGGAAGGGGAAGCGCCCAGCAGCACGGCGAAAAAGGTCTGGCGGGTGCTGAGTATAGACTTTGACTATTACCTGGATACTACACTGGAAGTCCGGGATGAGGAATTTCCTCCCGGTGGAGATAATATCCCGCCTCAGGAACTGAAAGCGGAATGGCAGCAAAGCTACCAGGAATACCCGCAGCTGCGGCGTTTGGGGCTGCGGCACCTGCCTTATGCCTACCATTGCCACGTGCTCCACGCTATCCACCGGGGCAAGGCCTACGTGGCCGACAGCCATGGGGAGATTGTAGAGCTGCTGAAGCAGATTCCCCGAGCTGAAACCCTGGAATTGACCCATATCGACTTTCATCATGACAATTACGTATCGGCCGGCAGCAAGGTGGACTGCGCCAACTGGGTGCATCACCTGCAGCTGCACCGGGATCCGGAGAATACCCACGTAACCTGGATCCGGCGGCTGGACAGTGAAATGGCGTCCCTGTACGGGCCTTTCCCTTATCCCAATACCACGGATTATCATATTTCCAGTCTATATGATTACGTATTTCTCTGCTTTTCTCCGGAGTGGACGCCGCCCCATCTGCGGGGTGCTTTCCAGAAGCTGGTTCAGGCAGTCAAACAGCTGCACCCCAGACTGCTAAAATCTGGAGAGAAACTGTAGGGGGCATATTCCCTGAGGAATGGCCACTGGAGACAGGAAAGCGGCCCGGCAGCTGAAGGCATCTTGGCCTTGCCCCAGCGCTATGCAGCCTTTGACCGGAACCGCCTGCAAATACTGCCGGTGCCTTGGCGAAAATTTCAGCAAAAAAAGACGTCTCTGGATTTCTTCAGAAACGTCTTTTTTAATGCAATTGTGCTTTACAGAGATCTAAATACCCCAATGACTTTCCCGGTAATCCGGATGTTGTCCGTACCAATAATGGGAGAATAGGCATCATTTTCCGGCTGGAGGCGAATCTGCTTTAGGTCCCGGAAATACCGTTTGATGGTGGTTTCTTCGTCATTAATCAGAGCTACCACAATGTCGCCGTTGCTGGCGTAATCCTGCTTGCGGACAAACACGTAGTCGTGGTCATAAATACCGGCATTCTTCATGCTGTCGCCTTCGACAACCATCATGAACACATCGTCCCGGCAGCCAATCAGGTCCATGGGGATGGGGTAGGTATCCTCAATATCTTCTACTGCCAGAATGGGATCACCGGCGTGGACAGCGCCTACCAATGGCACGGGTACCATATCCTTTTTCCGCCAGCCCAAGTCCTGGGGCATATAAGTACGGGGCTTTTCAGGGTCCCATTTCAGATAGCCGGCATCTGCCAGCTTTTTCAGGTTATTATGCACAGAAGCGCTGGAAGAAAGACCTACTGCCTGACCAATTTCCCTTACCGAAGGGGGATAGCCGTTGGAAAAGGTGTAGGTGTTGATATACGTAAGAATCTTGGTCTGTCGATCAGTTAAGGAAGTAAGCTTAGATTCGGAATTGGCTGCATTGTTCATAGACAGATCTCCTTTACCCCCAAAATCCGCTTTTGGGATATTATTATCGAATATAGGTTGCTACTAGCCTTAGTATACCAAGCTTATCCCAAAAAATCAAACAAATGTTTGCAAAAAGCGCAATAAAGCCTCAATTTTGCACAAAACGAACAGGAAAAGTGGAAACAAGCACAATCGATATATTATCGATATATTGTGGTAGGGCTGAAATGGTTTGAAACGTCCAAATTTGCGATTTGACGAGATTTAAGTGAAAGTACAATAACTTACTCAACTTACTCACGCAGAATTGGAAAAAACGATTCTAAAGCCATTTAACGCATGAAAAATCAGCCGGGAAAAGGAAAAAAGTAAGGTGTACGCTGAGAACTCAAAAAAAGTAAACTGGTATCCTAGCAGAGCACCCGAAAACACTGGGTGCAAGCTGCAGAACAGCAAAAATGGCTAAAGCAGCAGACTGGCATCCAGATAAACAGTTGAAGTCACACCAAACCACTGAAGGTCCGTTGGATAAATCACAGCTTTGACGAAATGCAGAGACTCAGGCGCCTATAATATGATGTCTCAAAGTTCGGAGGCAAGGCAAAGACACAGGCAATAAAAAGGAAGTTTATGGCACGGTAAAAGCCGATTGTCCAACGTGAAAACCAGCAGCGGCAGTATGGCGAACATCATTTAAAAATGCTTGCGAACCGGATTTGTAAGGGAGTTGTAAATTTCTGAAAAAAATCAAGAAAAATTTTACGTCCTATAATATATATTATGTTAAATAGTGTGGAAAAAATTTAACAAAGGGTAAGTTCCTGGCTTGCCAACCGTTAAAAAGTCATACTATTGGCGCCAGCCCAGGCGCTGCCAGTGTTTGCAGGCTTTATTTTTTCGGCAAAGTGCTTTCTGGTCCTACAAACCTATTGCTTTCAGGTCCATTTAACGGTATTTTCCTTTTTAGCTTCGGGCTTTATTATCTATACCATAATTATATACGTATAGATATATGCAGGACCTTTGCGTTGCTTTTCTATGACGCAGCTTTTTGTAGTTTTTACCTTTTACGTTTCCTACTTTTTCGTTTGGCCCCCGTGAGTATGTGTAGCCGATGCTGCCACTGGGCTTTTGCGCTGCTTTAAATCTATTCCTTTAACAGTACTGTCCTACAGAATATCCCTCTTTTTTATGGAGTTGCGCGAGTTGCGCTTGGTTTTAAATTTATCTTTTCACATTTGCTATTTTACCTTATTGGTTTTTATCCTACTGCTGGCAGTATTGCTCCCTTATTTGGGCGAAAGATTGCCTTTTCAAAGCTGTAGTTCTATTTCGTCCTGATAATCACTACATATGGTAGCATAATTCCTGCTTTTCCGTCATAATACTGCTATATATGCTATGACCGCCAAATTTCGTTTCTGAGGCGTTTTTTTAAGGGGGTGCATATACTTTTATATAGGCCATTTTGCATCTAAAATGATTTCAGCCCCATTTTGGAAGCAATTTTCCAAAATGAGACTGTAGAATGGCGAACAGGTGAAAACCGGTCAGCTGATTACGCAATTTAGCTAGGTTATTTAGTTGAATCCTATAGACGTTTTCCCAGTTGGTAGGCATCTTGTATAAAATGGCTATGCTTGGTCATAAAGGGCGTGCCGCAGCCCGTGCCCAAAATCATGCCTTGGTCTGCAAAGCCGCAATATTTTACCAGCGTTTGGTAGTGGACCCGCAGGGCCTCAAAGGTCCAAGAATCATCATTCCAGGCAACGGTTAGGAGGGCCGATTTCAAATGGGCGGAATGGAGTGAAGAATTGAAGGAGCAAAAACGGTCAACAATGCTCTTTACTTTAGCTGAGCCGTCATGCCAAAATAATAAAGGGGAGTGGCCAAAACCAACATATCGGAAGCTAAAATTTGCTGTTTTAACTGGGGCATACCATCTTTTTGCACACAGGGGCCTTCGTAGCCGCAGGCTAGACAGCCGGTGCAGGGATGGACCTGGGCGTGGGCTGCATCAATGACGTGAACCCGGTGTCCTGCCTCCTCTGCTCCCCTTTTGAAACTTTCCACTAACAGGTGGGTGGAACCATTTTGGTTGGGACTGCCCATTAATACGGTAATATCCATTTCACTCGCTTCTTTCCATTAATTAATCGAATAATTAATCGAACAATTAATTATTCGGTGTGCTGCTGCGCTTCTTGCCCCTGCAAACCTAATCGTGCCACTGATAGCCGCAGTGCCTACAGGTATACCGCAGCCGGTTGGAATGGTGCTTTCCTGCAATCAGCCCTAAAGGTCCAATGAGCAGCGCCCCCACTACCCCCTTCACCAGGCTGTAGCCCTTCTTATCAATATAAATATCTGTAGAATGGCAATTGGGACAATGGAGCCACCCTCTGTCCACAATCACTTCTACTCGGCTGGGCTGCACTGTAGGCAGTTCCTGGTCCTGGCGTGCAGGCCTGGCCGCAGGATCTATCATATATACAGAGTCTGCGGGCAGAGCCAGCGTTTCAGTTTCTGTTTTGGGTCCGGCGCCTTTAACAGGTGCTCCGCACTGACTGCAAAACTGCGCCCCTGCAGCCAGCTTTGCCCCACAATGGGTACAAAACATCCCTATCCCTCCCCTTCGTAGCCGCAGGAAACTTGTACCTTCCTGCGTTACTGGTACATTACAGTTTTATCTTAGCACACTGGCCAGAGCCTGTCACGGGAAAGAAAGGCAGAACGGAAAAAGAATTGGAGCTTGCACAAGAAAGCAGGAACCGAGGCTTCTCCGATTCCTGCTTCGTTTATCTAAAGGGCAATCCCTTTGTGCTCTTTAGTACTCCGGTGTCCAAAGAATCTTGGCCACAGCCTCTTTGGCATCTAAAATGCCTTTGGATGCCAGCCCCTGTTTGATGGCGCAGTCTGCTACCGCTTCGGCTACGGCTTGGGTGAAGGTTCTCAGATGGGCTACCGGCGGAAGCACAGCAGCCCCTTCCTGTCCTGCGTCCACAAATTGGGTCAGGGCATGAGCCGCAGCAGAAATCATTTCCTCCGATACCCGGGACGCACCGGCGGCAATGCTGCCCATTCCCAGGCCGGGGTAGATTAACGCATTGTTGGCTTGGCCAATGTGGTAGGAAATGCCCTTATAGGTAATGGGTTCTACTGGAATCCCTGTGCCAATGAGCGCTTTTCCGTCAGACCAAGCCAGCAGATCCTGGGCAGAGGCCTCGGCCAGCTGGGTAGGATTGCTCAAGGGGAAAATAATGGGCCGGTCACACCAGGACAGCATGGCTTCCACAATCTCTTTCGTAAAGGTCTTGGGCGTAGTGGACGTGCCTACCAGAATGGTGGGCTTGGCAGCTATCACGGCACCCTGTAGAGTTGAAGTGTCCTGACCGGCAAATTCGTCCCGTTTTCTGGCAAAAGGCCGCTGTTCCGGCGTCAGGTCTTCCATATCGTCAAACAGAAGGCCCTGCTTATCTACCATATAGAAATGCTTTTTGGCTTCTTCTTCCGAGAGCCCTTCCTTAACCATTTCCTGGCAGATTTGGGCTGTGATGCCAGCGCCTGCTGTACCAGCGCCAAAGCACATGTAGCGTTGGTCCGTCAGCTTTTCTCCGGTAATCTTCATGGCACCCAAAAGTCCGGACAGGGTAATAATCCCCGTCCCTTGGCAGTCATCGTTAAAGACCGGGTAGGAGTTCCGATACCGGTTCAGCAGTTTGGCTGCATGTTCCCGTCCGAAATCCTCAAAGTGGAGATAGACCCCGGGAAACAGCTTTTCTACGGCGGCTACAAACGCATCCACAAAGGCCAGATAGGCGTCGCCCCGCACCCGTTTGTGCCGGGCACCCAGGTATAAGGGATCCTGCAGCAGACTCTCCCGGTCCGTTCCGCAGTCCAAAACCACAGGCAGAACATATTCTGGATTGATGCCCGCCGCATTATAGACCATCAGCTTGCCTACGGAAATATCCACCCCGTTGATGCCCCAGTCACCAATGCCCAAAATGGCCTCCGCATCGGTACAAACAATCAGCTGGATTTTGCGGTTATCGGCTGCCCGTTTCAAAATCCCCTCTATAGCCTCCGGCTGCTCCAGGGATAAAAAGGCAGCTTTTTGGGCCGTTACGTACTTTTCGCTATAGGTTTCAATGCTTTCAGCAATCACCGGATCGTAGACAATGGGCATCCATTCTTCCAAATGCTGGGTGAAGGCGTAGAAAAACAGCCGCCGATTGGTGTTGAACACCTCCATCAAGTAATTTCGCTTTTCCAGATTGTTGGTCTTTTGAGAAAAATAGGCATAAACCCGTGCTGCCTGCTGGTCAATAGTTTCCACTACCGGTGGCAGGAGCCCGGAAATCCCGGCCTTTTCCCGTTCTTCCAGAGAAAAAGCAGTGCCCTTATTGAGAAACGGATCCCGCAGTAAGGCAAATCCAGATTTTGTCATAATAAGACTCCTTTCGAAAGCAGAACAAAGAACGAATATCCATAACATGTTAGTATATAAATCATCTCTATAGCCATTATAAGGCAAACTGAAGAATTTGTCATATACAAACAGGCCTCTAGAATCTGTGCAGGTTCTAGCGGTGCTGTAGAAAACTATGTATCGGATTTTTGGTCGACGTTCTCAACGGGTGTAGTGCAGACATCCTACTTTTGAACCCCATCCCGGCATTGCCGTGGGCAATGCCACCCTTCCCCTTTACCTGTTCGCATAGCGAACAGGTAAGGAGACGGCAAACCAAACTTCCTCAGTCAGTCCTGCGGACTGACTGCCCCTTCACGCTTGAAGGGGCCATTCTTAGGCCTATACGAGTCATGTGCTAAACGGGTATAGAGATGGAATTACGGGGTATGTAAATACTAGTACGACCTTTCTATATCACTTGACTAGTAGAGGTCTAGAACGCTTCCTGCAAGCGTGCAGGAAGTGTCGCCGACCGGCGACGATAGAAGTTCACCACATATTGCGGCCTCTGGCCGCTGCCTTCCACTTACCAGTGCGTTGCTCGGCACGCACTGGAGAAGGGGAAGGTCGGTCACGCCCATGTACCAAACCGTGACCGGGATGGGGTTCCGGCCCAAGCGGCCGCAGAGCGGATATATATTCTGAAAAACACCTCTACGCTTTCGTAGAAAGCGTAGTACGTCGTCAATTTTCTTCAGCACTACCTGTCAGCCCCCCACCCAATCCCCGATTCTGCGCAAAAACATTCTCATGTCTCCAATTTAGCGGTGAAGGCTCATTCTACGGCGCTGGCGCCGCTATATATTCTGAAAAACACCTCTACGCTTTCGTAGAAAGCGTAGTACGTCGTCAATTTTCTTCAGCACTACCTGTCAGCCCCCACCCAATCCCCCGATTTCACACAAAAAAGCATTCCGCCAAAAGTTCCATTCTTCTGGCGGAATGCTTTTTTTACCTTTTTCACATTTACATTCTCCGTGTAATGGTCACCCCATATGTGAACCCTCTTTGCACGCCGCTCCACCCGGTGACTCTCACATCCGCACCCCAGGGGTTCTCTTTGGTGGCCTTGCTCTGCCACCCCAGTTCCACAAAACCGCTGGAGCCCTGGACGCTGGGCGCCGGGGTGCTGAAATCCCGGTACTGGGCTCTGGCTTCTCCGTCGAATTCATAGTCCCAGCCAAGGCCAGCATAGAGGGTATCCTGGGCTCCCTGATGCCGTGTCCAGCGCAGCCCCAGCCGGCTGCGGTAGGAATCCACGCTGTCCAGGTGGTACGTTCCGCCGCCCAGGCCGCTGTATATCCTCGTGGTGTCACTGCCCAAATGGGTCCAGTAAAGCTTACCATAGTAATCAAAATCATTTCGTCCACGGGTGACCACCTTCCCCAGGCCCAGGTGGGCCGCCACATAACTGGAGCCCGTAGCATAGGAAGCCTGGTGGCCCGCCAACAGACCCCGGAAGTCCCCGGACAGATACCCTGCCCGGACCATTCCTTCGTAGTGCGCTCCATTAGACAGATCCCGGCGCAGCAGCAGCCCCCCGCCTATATAGTGCTGGCCCCCATCGCTCCGGGCCCCGCTGTCCAAATGGGCTGTGTAGTTCCCGTTGCCGTATTCCGCAAAGGGCATAACGGTATCCGTGTGGTTCCCTGCAACAACCCGTTTCACGAAGCCCAGCTCTGTACTAATCCCCTGGCTGTCCACGTAGGAGCCGGTAGCGTAGCGCAGGTCGTGGCCTCCCACTACCGCATACGGAGTGAATTTGGCCTTTACCGAATGGTCTTCCAGCCAGGCCGCTTCGTAGGCCGCCACTGCCGAGGCGTAGCCATGATTGGACGCCAGGTCGGACGCATTCACCAGCTGACTGATGGCCGCCTCCCTCTGCTCGGGAATCAATTTGGTGTCCGGGTTCAGGGTGCCTTTATCACCGGCAGGGATGTATAAAACCACCGTGTTGGGGTCCTGCTTCTTGATCAGCACCTTGTGCTGCACAAAGCCCGGATCCGTAACAAAATCCTGGCCTGCCACCATACTGTAGGAAGCCCCTTCCGTCAAAAGCGGCGCATTGCCCTTGTGGAGCAGGTTGATGACTTCGCCCGGCTGAAGGGAGACTGCATCATTCACCCCCGCACTAATGGCTGCCCCGTGAACGTCCGCCGTGCCCGTCACCTCCAGCAGCGTGTCCCCTGCCGCCGTGCCCGCCGGCACGTAGAAATTAAGCGCCTGGAAGTACTGCACATTCTTTACCGTATTGCCTTTGGTATACAGGTTCAGGGTGTTCCCCGTACTTTCCTTGTCACTGTAGCCGCCATACAGGCTTAGCAGGGTTCCCAGGCTGCCGCCGGTGATATTTACCGTGTTGCCTGTGGCCGCGCCGTTTTCAGCAAAGCCTCCGGCAATCACGTTGTCATCGGCTTCCCCCGTAGTGGCCGCCTCCGTACCCAGGGTGCCGCCAGCAATAGTTACTGTATTCCCTGTAGCGTCGGATAGGGCCGAGTGGCCGCCCAGGACGCTGTTCTTTACGGTGCCGCCTGTGATGGTGACCTTGTTGCCCACCGCCTTGCCGCTAAGGGGCACCTCGTCGTAGGTGGTCACCGCTGCAGCTTCCCCGCCCACCACCGTGTCCACGCTGCTGGTACCGCTGAGCGTTACCTGGTTATTTTCGGCATCCTGGGGCTGCGCGGAATACATAATCCAGCCTACTGTATCACCGGTCTGACCGCCTACAACTTCTACGTCCACGGTACTGTCCGTAATCGTCACGCTGTTTCCCGTGGCCGTGCCCAGCACGCCGACGCCGCCGTAAACGGATTTGGCCTGGGTCCCGGCAGTCAAAGTGACCTGGTTGTCGTTCGCTGCCCGGCCATTTTGACTAAGTCCGCCGATAACCAGTCCTGCTGTATGGTCCTGGGTATTGCCCGAGGTATCCTTAACCACGGACGAAGAAACTTCCACCTGGTTGCCCGAGGTGCAGCCCATCATAGAATAGGCGCCCAGAACAGAGGACAGGGAACTGTCCTGGATGGAAACGCTGTTCCCATTCGCCGTGCCATAGCTGCTGTAGCCCCCGTAGACCCCGGAAGAAAAAGAACTGGGATTTTGAGGTGCGACGTGAACCCCTTTTAGTTGGACCTGATTGTTATTGGCCCCATAGGTGGCATCATCGCCGTCCGGTATTACGCTAAGATCCTCCGGGTGGGCCAAGGAAATACCGCCGGTAACTGTATCATAAGTGCCGCTGCCCGAATCGGTTACGGTAACGCTATTGCTGTCTGCTGTGCCATTCACGGCCGAACCGCCGAATACGTACAGGTTGGCGCCACTAGGAGTGTTGAGCGAAAGGGTTACCTGGTTTTCTTTGGCACTGCCTTGACTTCGGCCGCCAAAAATTACTAGCGCCGTACTGCGCAGGGTCAGGTCGCTGGCCTGGACTACGTTGTAGGACGCATCACTATTTGAAGAAATGCCCCCGGCCATAAGGTCAATGTTTATTTTCGCCGAAGCAGGATGCACCTCTGACTTACCATAAATCGTATCGCTGGAAGACTCAGCAGAGCCTGCGCTGGTAGAAATCGTATGTCCAAAGGCCATTCCCTGAAGGACAACCCGGTTGTTATTGGCACTCCCTTTCGCCGCTTCGCCGCCAATTGCTTTTTGCAGCACCACAGCCCCCTGCCCCAAGGTGACGGTATTGCTGTTGGCACTGCCGCCGGTAGTAACCGCAGTCTGAAACATGGCTTCCTGCAAAGTCCCCGCCTTGCCGCCCCATACCCCAGCAGCCGTGCTGTTGGTCAGGGTAACCGTGTTTTTGTCAGCAGCACCGTTTTCCGTTTCCGTGTGGCCGCCGTACACATTGCCGGATACCGTAATCCCGTCCGCCGTCAGCGTATTGCCGCTGGCAGAACCCGTATAGCCATTGCCTTCCAAAGCCTCATACACCGTACCTGTGTCCGACTGGACCTGCCCCACCGCACTTGTAAGCGTTACCCCCGCACAGACCGGCGGAGTGTACGCCCCCAAGCCGATAATGCTGGATGCCACCATCACCGGTAAAAATCTCTTTGCTGGCTTCATAAATTTTCCCCCTATACAGTGTTTTCCCTTTTTCCACCTTGAAACAAAATCATAAAAACAGCACAGCCCGTTTACACGATAATTTAGAATAATTCCTTCTTGCGGTTGATTATTGATAATCATATTATAACGGCTTTGTATATTGTTGTCTATGTATTTTGCGAAATTTGTGAAATTACTAACCATTGCTGCAAAAGGAGAATTGCCGTAAAGTCAAGCCCAACGCCATTTGTATATTGGCCTTGTAAGCCTGCTAGAACTAGCAGCAGGCCCCTAGAATCCGAAAATTCCAGGGGCCTGTCCGCCTACTTGTTTCGATTACATTTTTCTAAAGATGGTGGCACTATAGGTGAAGCCTTGTTTTACCCCGTGCCAGCCGGTCACCCGCAGATCTGCACCCCAAGGATTCGTCTTGGTGGCGCTGCTCTTCCAGCCCAGTTCCAGGAACTCGCTGGAGCCCTTCATGCTGGCATCCGGAGAAGTGTAGTCCTGATAATGGGAAGTGGATTCACCATCAAACTCACGATCCCAGCCCAGTCCAGCATAAACACTTGAGGTTTTCTCATCCAAATGCTTGGTCCACCGGAAGCCAAGACGGGTCCGGATGGAATTTACGCCGTCCAGTTTGTAGTCCGCAGCACCGAAGGCGCTGTGCAGCTGGAAGTCATCACTGCCCAGGTGGGAATAGAACAGCTTGCCGTAGATATCAAAATCATTGGTAGCCTGCTTGTAGACCTTGCCCAGACCTGCATGCGCCGCGAAGTAGTTGGAAGCCGTGTTGTAGCTGGCGTCAACGCCTGCAATCCGCCCAGCGTATTCCCCGCTGAGATGGCCGCCCCGCACCAGCCCTTCATAATGCACCCCGTTGTTCAAATCCCGGCGCAGCAGAAGGCCTGCCCCTACATAGTGCTGACTGCCATCACCTCGGGCACTGCCGCTCCAGCTGGTGAAGTTGCCAGTGCCATATTCTATAAAGGGCATAATGGTGTCAGAATAACCATCCGTAAAGGTACGCTTGATAAAGCCCAGTTCTCCGTTAAACCCATTGGTATCTACCGTAGAAGTGGTGTTGTACCGCAAGTTGTGACCACCCAGCATCACATAGGGAACATACTCAGCAGCCACATCCTGCTGTTCCAGGAAGGCCGCATTTGCTGCCGGTGCCGGAATAGTCTCTGGGGCCGTTTCGGCGGCCGAGGTTGGCGCAGTCTTTGCAGCCGTTTCAGCGGCAGTTTCTGGCGCCGCAGGGCTTACAGTCAAAGAATCGGTGCGCACTTGGCTGAGCAATTCGCTGGGGGCCGTCTTCTTTACCAGCAATGAGGTTTCTAATCCCCCTTGATTGATATAGGCGCGCATACGATCCATTTCATATTGCCCCTGCCAAGCTTCCATAGCCGCTGACAAGCCGTCCGTTACAGCCACTTCCGATCCTCCGGCTACCAGGTTGGCTGCGTTGGTCTGTCCTTCAGAAAGGACTTTGGTATCTGCATCAAGAACGCCTGGAGTCCCTGGAAGAACGCCCAAGACCACCGTATTATCGTCCTGTTTCCAGATACTCACCTTCCGCCGCAGGAAGCCGGCGTTCAGCGCTGTATCCATACCTTCCTTCATGCTGTAGCTGGTTCCTTGGTTGGTTTCCACCCCATTGGCATCGGCCAGCAGGTTGATGACCTCGCCGTCGGCCAAATACGTGGCGTTCCCAACAGCTGCCTGGATATTGGAATCCTTGGCATTGGCCGTGCCCGTTACCGTCAAAAGGGTTTCTCCTGTTCCAGTTCCTGCAGGCACATAGAAATTCATATTCTGGAAGTAATCCAGATTCTTTACGCTGCTGCCCTTGGCATACACATTCAAGGTGTTGCCGGTGCTTTCCGTGCCCTGTCCGCCATAGAGCTTGCCCTCGCTGGTCAGGAGTGCGGCGTACAGGTTCACCGTATTGTCCTTGGCTGCGCCGGTTGTGGACTGTCCGCCAAGGAGACCCTCCGTAACAGTGCCGCCATAGAAATTAATGGTGTTGTCATTGGCAGTGCCGGAATCAGACTGCCCACCGATAACGCCTTCCGCAACAGTACCTCCGAAGACGTTCACCGTATTGTTGTTGGCTTCAGATTTTGCCTGCCCGCCTACGATGTTCGTATTGGTAGTACCACTGTAGAAATTCACCGTGTTGCCATTGGCCGTGCTGGAATCGGACTGCCCGCCGATAATGCCATTCGCAACAGTACCGCCGGAGAAGTTCACGGTGTTGTTGTTGGCTTCCGATTCTGCCTGACCGCCTACGATGTTCGCATTGGTAGTACCGCTGTAGAAGTTCACCGTGTTGCCATTGGCCGTACCAGTTTCAGACTTGCCGCTGACGATACCACTCGCAGCAGTACCGTTGGCGAAGTTCACCGTATTGTTATTGGCCGTGCCAGATTCAGACTGGCCGCCGATAATGCCTTTCGTAACAGTACCGCCATAGAAATTGACCGTATTGTTGTTGGCAGTGCTGGACTGGGAATAGCCGCCTGTAATCCCATTATTTACGGTGCCAGCGTAGACGTTCACCGTATTGTCATTGGCAGCGCCGCTCTTGTAGGTGGTCGATGTGGGTTCTGCAGCTTCCGCTGTCATTACACTTATCTCAGCATCGGAAGCATCGGAAGAGTCGACAGCCTCGGCTACCCAGACCCAATCATCTTCATTGAAGCTGTATTTTAATTGTACCGTCGGCGCTGCCACGTTCGCATCCATAGTGGAATCCACGGCATAGCCGCCGTAGATGGCGTCCACCGTGCCGCTAACCAGGTTTACCGTATTGCCGCTGGCGCTGCTCACAGAACCTGTCACCGTAGGGGTATAGGCTACATCCGTTAAGGTTGTACCTTGATACGTATAACTCCAACCATCATCGTAAGACTCATACTCTTTAATCGATGTATAGTCCACAGTCGGCATGCTATTGATCAATGTGCTGCGAAGGCTGCCCGCGTCCGTGCCCAAAAGGCCCGCTGCGCCGCCGTAGACACTTCCTGCCGTGCTGCCGGAGATGGTGACCGTATTGCCCTGGGCTGCACCTACTCCGGAGATGCCGCCATAGACGTCAGCGGCCGCAGAGCCATTGGTCAGGGTGACCGTATTGCCTGCTGCCGTACCCTGCATGACCATACCGCCCAGCACCAGGCCACTGGCATTAACCTTGGCCAGGGAGACCGTATTTCCCTGTGCGCTTTGCTCCGCCGCAGCTGTAAAGGAAAGTGCACTTGTATAGGTTTTTGTTATGTGAAAATGTACATACCCCTCACTATCCTCATCATAATCATAAATCGATTTCTGTGCGGGCAGGACTGTTGTGCCGCCGATGATAGAGCCGCTTGCCTTACTATTGGTCAGGGCTACGGTATTGTTGTCCGCGCTGGTGCCGCCAGTACCGCCGCCGATGACGCTTGTTGCCGTGATGCTGCCCTTTTCCGTACTTTGGAGGATGACCTTGTTGCCATTGGCTTCCCCGTAGAGGGCAGTACCGCCCAGAACGTCTCCGTAGGACGTTTCTTTGTCCAGAGTCTGGACCATCTGTACGGTGTTTTCATTGGCCTGCGCTTCTGCAATGGCTGTACCTTCATCGGGCACTACATAACCGCCGTAGATGACTCCTGTAGAAGAAGCATCGGTCAGGAATACCCGGTTCGTATTGGCCTCTGTCGCATCAGCGGTAAACAAGTCGTTTGGCATGTAATAATCGCCATAGAAACTGAAAGTACCTCCCTGGGTGCTGCCTACGAGGCCGCCATAGACGTCGGTTTTGTAAGCTTGTGTTGGTCAGGGTCAGGGTATTTTCATTGGCCGTACCACAGGCAGCGATACCGCCGGCTGCTGCTATATAAATAACGGGTGCCGGATAATAACCTGCATCTCTATCATCAGCGTCAGGTTCCGCCCCAATGGTCAGATTGGTACCTTGTGTCAGCTGCTTGCCACTCACAGTGACCTGGTTGGCATTGGCCGATCCGGCTTCTGTATAGCCGCCTATTACCCGTTCATAGGCAGTTGATGCGTCCAGGCTGTACGAGACATTTACAATATTACTATTGGCACCGGCCTTTTCCGCATCAGCAGTGATATAGCTATCGTCAACGGTCGCAGTCTTGGCTGCTGTATCCGCCTGTATTGTCGGTTTTTCGTCATCAAGGTGATACAAATGAAGGCCCAAATAGCCGCCATACACAGCTCCATCAGCAACAGTAGCATAGACATTATACGTTTTACTGACCAGGCTGTCTATCAGAGTGACCGTATTGCTGCTGGCGCCATTCCCAGATAGGCCATAGACATTGCCGCCGTAGACCGATCCAGCCTGCACGTTTTCCAGGGTTACGTTGTTGTGTTCCGCATTGCCATAGAATTCGATAGGATTACTAGTCTTCCCGCCAATGACAGAGCCGACTATCGTATTGAAGCTGTTGCCATCTTCATCCGGCATGGCAAGTAACTTCCCAGTAATCTTTACGCTGTTGCCATCGGCATTGCCTTCATCCACATAGCCGCCGTAGACCTCTTCATATTCCGTTGCCGTATCCAGGGTAGAAGAAATCGTTACCCGATTTTTATTGGCCGTAAGGGGCGAATAGACCGTTGCATCACCATGTATTGCATATCCCCCGTAGACGTCGGCGGTAACCCTGCTGCCGTTCTTCTTCAGGTTCGTTAAAGTGATTGTATTTTCGTTGGCTCCGGCACTCAGGGCTCCCGGCAGGGTGTAGGTATTGCCGTCGATTTCATAGGAAACCGTAGTCGTACCGTCTGTGCTTTCCGTAGTCGTCACCGCACTCGGAACTCCATATACTTGCAAGTACCCGCCATATAATTCACTATATGAATAGACAGAACTAGTGGCCAAAATCACACTGTCTGTAATGGCAACTTCATTCTTGCTGGCGCCGCTAAGGCCGGCAAAACCATTGTACACATAACCACCAGCGATATTGCTTGGTGCACCAGAGCTATAGTTGCGATGACTTAGAAGCGTGACATTTTCCAGGCTTACTTTGTTATTTTCGGCATTGCTTAGGATATTTCCGCTGCCTTTGGCATACCCGCCGAAGACTTGGCTGACAATGATATTAGAGGGTTCTGCCCCTTCAAGCTTTTGCCCTGTAATCGTCACGCTGTTGCCATCAGCATTACCCATTTCCACCTTGCCGCCGTAGACATCTCTATAGCCTGCCGCCTCATTCAGGGTAGAAGAAATGTTTACCTGATTATCATTGGCCGTAAGCAGAGAAGAGGTACCCTTAACATACTCTGCATCCCCGCCATAGACGTAGAGGTCTGCATCTGTCAATGTATGTTCCAGATCCTTTAAGGTGATTACATTCTTGTTGGCGCCGAGATTTGCTGCAGCCGGAAGCGTATAGGTTATATTTTTACTATTTTTATCTGTATAGCTTACTGTCGTTGTACCATCAGCGTTGGCTGCAGTCGTTACATTCCGCGAATCTATCCACAGACTGCCGCCGTAAAGGCTGGTTGTACTATCAGACGCAACTTTACTAGCCTCAATGGTAACTTCGTTACCACTGGCGCTGCTAATACCGGCCAGACCATATTTCACATAGCCGCCTTGGACATCCCCGTTAAGAGTGACATTTTTGAGATTCACCGTATTGTCATCGGCACTGCCGCCGTGAAATACCCTGCTACTGTCAGCACCACCACTTTTACCGCCGAATACATCAGCATCGAGGGTCAGCAAATTGCTGCCATCAGCAGCTTTCACTCCGGTAATGGTTACTTCATTGCTGTTTGCATTGCCCAAATCCGTGTAACCACCGTATAAATCAGCATTAAAGGTCGTTTCCTCCGCCAGCTTTTCATTTTCAAAGGAAATATTCACCGCATTGTCCGTAACGTTTATAGGGCTCAGTACTACGGAAGCGGCATCACCCAGAGAAATTTCCCCATAGCCGCCGGCGACCAAATTATTCTTACCCGTAAACGTACTGTCTGAGAAAGAAACACTGTTGCCGCTAACCGTAAAGGTGACCGTGGGAGAACCGTCTGCCGTGCCTTCTGCCTTTAGATAGCCGCCATAGATGCCTTTATTCCTACTTATTGTGAAGGCGCTGTTCTCGCCAATAACCTTGTTGTTCTTGACGCTGACATCGGTGTTATCCAGCAAAGCTGCTATACTATCAGCATCTAGGCTTAGATCTCCGCCGTAAACATTGGTACTAATATTTGTCTGACCGCTGATATCATTTTCTTTATCGGTAACACGAGTGACGACTTCTGTGCTGCCGGCCAAGGCAGGCTGTGCATATAGTCCCATACCCAATATGCTGGACAATACCAGCGTGGTCAACAATTGTTGATGATACTTTTTCATTCCCCAAACCTCCCCGAAATCTGTTGCATTTCCCCTACGAAACACAACGATTGCTCATACAATTACAATGGCCAAAAATCAGCCAGCCGCTATCTCCGACTGTATTTTACTCACTCTTTTATAGCTGTACACGGGCAGCCTCATCTCCTTTGGCCACTGGACTCCTCCTCACAAAAACGTATTTGCTATTCTGTCAATTCGTGACGAAGAAGCCAATTTCCCCAATTTATAGCATTATTATAAAGCAAAAAAGTATTTAAACATCTTATTTCTTGTAATTAAGAAATATACTTATACTGATCAATTTAGCAGGGCGTGTTAAATCATTATATTCAAGTTTACCAACCAATTTGAACGCTTATGCCTCCCCCTCCTACGCAGCAAAATAACCTAAAAAACTACAAAGAAATCTCAAAATATGTACGAAAAATAATCACATCTGGTGGACAATTTATCACGTGTTGTCAAATCAAGAATATTTCCGATTTCGCAGGGCTTAGAAAAAGAAGAAGAACTGCAAAAGAATGATTATCACCGCTAGATTAGTAAAAAGAGGATGTTTTGTGTGAAATCGACAGATCGGTGAGGCAATTACAGGAGGTGCTGAAGAAAAATGAAAACGGTTTTGTGTGAAATCGAGAGAATTGAGTCACTATAATTTGTAGGAATAGAGGAAATGGAGAACGTACAACAGCTTGAAGCCTGAAATTTGGGTGGCATCAAGCTGTTGAGGAATCAAGATGGAATATATGGCGGCGCCAGCGCCGCAGAATGTTCCTTCCCCACCCCGGCCCTTGGATTCTCGGATTGGCCGTCCCTCCTCTTCCTGCTAGGCGGGGAGGGCATGGGGTAGTACTGTCCGCTGCTTTAGATATTTTGACAGTTAATGTAGTGGCAGCGCAACAGTAACGATTAACAGTTGACCAGTAATTGCTATGGAAGCTTCCTGCAAACGTTGCGTTCGCGTCCAAACAGGGCTACAGTTTTTCCAAAAGCTGTTTGGTATACGCGAGCCATGCGACAGCCGTCCGGGAATCAAACCCGTAGGGTGCTGATGACCGGTATACGGCGAACCGCTCAGGAAGTGGCGCATTTTCCTCTATAGCCCCTTTCAAGCGTGAAGGGGGTGGCAGCCGATAGGCTGACGGAAGAAGTTTTTCCAAGAATAAGGTGCCGATAGAAGTTCATCCAAGCCTTTGCGGCCGCCGGCCGCTGCCTTCCCGCAGCAACAACAGTCCAACTGCGGGAAGGTGCCTGACGCCAGGAAGGCGGATGGGCCCGGTCCACACCTACACCCTGCTGACCGCACGACCATTTATAAGCTCCAACCTTTATGCGGCCGCATCCAAACAGCCCACAAATTCTGCAAATGGCTGTTTGGTTAATAAGGCCTATGTGATAGCAGCCCAGGAATTGAGCCTACAAGGCGAAAATGACTGGCTAGCTGCGAACCCACTGGGGGAGCTGGCAGACACGTCAGTGGCTGAGTAAGGGAGTCGTATCCATTTCTCAAGGCCTCAGCTGCTGAGAAATGGAATATACGACCCCTGCGATAGTCGTCCAGGAACCGAGCCTGCAAGGCGATGGCGACTGGAATACGGCGAACCGCTCGGGGATTCCCGGCACCACATCACTTCAGGTCCGCTGACTGCACCAAAAAGCTCCTCCTGAAAACCAGTCGGTTTTCAGGAGGAGCTTTTGTCTTATAAACTAAATCTCATGGCCTGCACGAACTGCCCAAATCTCTCGCCTTTAGCTTTTGTCTTATAAACTAAATCTCATGGCCTGCACGAACTGCCCAAATCTCTCGCCTTTAGCATTCTGGTAATATGTCAAGCATATTTTTTTTAAGATATTCT